>OFFF01000022.1_pt1 | contig 106924 bp, 132 predicted proteins | sample 1521301 | NCBI WGS metagenome assembly OFFF01 (sample SAMEA3504101, study PRJEB24116) | mouse gut metagenome | biome: mouse gut; feature: mouse-associated habitat; material: faeces | place: Denmark | collected 2011
CCCCCCGTCAGTCTTGACGATCTCGCCATAAACCGAGGCATAGGGAATTTTGTAGGTATAGAGATATTCAAGTACATCGTCCTCAGTCCAGAATGACATAGGTTGAGAGCTGGGCTTTTTGGCAGCAAAAGCGTTACACCCCAAACGCAACCAAGTAGCACGACGGGATCGACTTTCGTCTGCCATTGTCGCAATGATAGGCACTCGCCCGGTTTCTTTGGAATATTTCTTCATAGGCCGCTTTTTCATGACGGCACAACACCGAGCAGACACCTTAAAGGGTGCGTTGAGCAGATAGCACCATTTCTCACAGTTGAACTCTGAAGGAGTCCCGTTGCTCCGCATAATTTCGCCATGTAGCTCCTTCCAGCGAAAAGACCCTGGCTTATGACCGTATTCCACGGTGTCAGCCACACGTTTAGAAACAACAGGGTATCCGTACTTCTCAATGACCTGCCGGAAATTCATCTCAGGTTTGATAATGGTGACATTTTCGCAACTCCTGGCAAATGCTCTAACTTCTGGAAACTCCAATCCAGTGTCCGAAAATACTGCTGGCACATCAGGATAGATACGCCGTACAATATCAAGGAGAACTGTTGAGTCCTTGCCGCCAGAAAAAGCCACATAAACCTTGCCATCGTAGTGTTGGTACCACTCAATAATTCTGGCCGTGGTGATCTGGATTTTACGGGAAAGAGGTAGGCGCTGCATTTCTTCTAATTGCTCTCGACTATGCAAAACACCCACCTCCCCAATTCCCGTTATTGTCGTCATCATTCGATCTTGTCAGTATGAACAACAGCCCCAACACCACGATTGGAATGATAACGCCCTCCATAGCTTACTCCACCATTTCAGGCGCTCCCTGATCCGTAGGAGCAGGCAGGGCGGCGGGCGTCTCAGCTGCCGGCAAAGCAGGAGCAACAGACGGCTTATACTCGCCAGTGTGCTTCAACCACTCGTTGATAACCCGGTTGAAGGTGTTGTCGTTGCCCATATACTTTTTGAGCATGGCCGTGGTCAGGCCAGTCTCCGCACTGAACACGTCTCCCGGCTGACACTTCACCACCGTCTTGGTGCCGTCGTCCCAGTACACAATGGTAGCCGGATCGTTGAAAATCACGTTCGTAGGCAACGGCAGAAGAGCGGGAGTAGGCGGATTGCCCCTCATGTGCCGCATGGCGGCGTTCCAACCATTGGCAAAAGGATCGTCCAAGCCAGCGGTGTAGGTTCGCGGCGTAGTAACAGGTGTGCCTCCAAACAGCTCATCCAGAAGACTGGAAAGACTAAACTGACCTGGACGAGCACTTACCTCGACAGAGGCGGGGATGCAAAACAGATTCTGGTTCGGGTTCATGATTCAATTCCTCCTAATTTTTATTTAGTGTGCGTGTCGATCACAGTCGTTTAAGACCATGATCTGCTTCCAGATATCTTCACCAAGCAACCGTCGTACTTTATTGGCAGTTTTGCTCGGGTTATCTGATTTTTCAACTGCATACGGCCACATATGCCAACGAATCAGGATCGCCACCAGCAAACGATCATTATGGCTTAAATTCGTGGTATAGCAGAAGCTGTCATATGCTCCTACACGTTCGTGATTATAAAAATGGGCAATATCAGTTGGATTTCCTTTGGTATCATGAAATACCTTAGTCTTACCCTTCCCGATATCATGCAGTAAAACAGCACGGTTCATAGCGTCCGTATCATCCAGCTGGTGGTTCTGCATAAGGTACATCCAAGCCGCCAAAGAATGCTGCCCCACTGTGTATGTATGATGGGGATTGTCATGCTCCATTCTGGAAAGCTGCGTCAGTAACGGCAATAGATCCTTATAATGATTTTCGTCGCCTACGATTCTGATTTCGTCCCAGCCCTCAGCCATCATCGGAATGTCGATTTTCTTATACATCCGGTCAATCACCGATTCGGGGACAAAGCGTTCGCGGTTCTGATTCTGAGTCAGACATTTCTCATAGGGTGTTGCCATAAAAACACACACCTTATAAAGAGCCGGCAAGCGCATAGCGTCTACACGCTGAACAAACCCCATGCGACGCTTGTAATCAAGGTTTGTTGCGTCATACACCACATCGACACCATCCGCCAAATCCCGCAAGACTCGCTCATGGAGCGTTTGGAACACAAGGTCTTGCTGATCCTGCCTGTTCTCATCTCCAAGGATCTCTGCACGAATCGCATCACTGGAATGGATCACAGCATTGGAGAACGTTTTTGCGGTAAATGATTTACCGCTACCAGGCAGACCGACCATCATATAAAATGTCTGCACTTTAGTCACCCCTTCTGATTTCGTTTAGGAAGCAGCGTTTAAGAATTTCAACTGTGGCCGTTTTCAGCACTTCATTAGCGTGATCGTTGATGATAGCAGGAACAGTGTCCATATAGTGTTGCTTATCCTCGGCCATGGATTTAATCGTGACATTCATCAAAGCACGAGCTTCGTCCAAGGAGTAGTACCCCTTCTTTACATCTTTCAAATAATCACGTTGTTTGCTAACCAAGCAGTCAGCATAATTTTCACCGGCCATGTATCTGGTCATGAACTCCCGCAACCGCAGAGCGTGGTGAAGTTGTTTTGGGTCATATCCATACGCTCTGATTTTGTCAATCGTAGCAGGATAAGGATGTTCCATCGCCTTTTGCTTCTCATAGGCCATACCCATAATGCAGTTCATGCCTGCATAATTGTTGTAGCGGGCAATTTCTTCTCGGGCATCCAGCACTGGCTGAAACAGATCGGCATACATAGGATTGATGATGCAATAAGGTGTGAAAAGAATCTCAACAAAGTTGACATTCTGCTTTTTGAAGCAGTCGAACATAAGCCGGATGTCTTTGAAGTCTACGTGCTCATCGTTCTCCATGATATGGGTCGTGCTGGTTGGTTTCCTGTTACAAACGAAATCGGAAAAGTTAGGAAGCAAAATGGCTTTGGTGTCAATGTCGCTTCCCTCATAGTCAAGGTTATAATTTTGGGAGCCTTGCAGAAAGAGGCCAACCCACCCCCCCCTACAATGTTCCAGGACGGGAACCAAGTGCTCCTGCATACGCGCCATAATCTTTTGGCGCTTCTGCTCATCCTGAATCATCATTGTCATTGTCAAATCTCTCCTTATTGATGCAGTCTCTGACGATACGTCGATGTAGTGAAGAATCATAGTGCTCCATATTTGCCCAAGGAATTATGTAAGCGTACATATAATCCACTGTTACATCACCAGAAACATCATAAAGTCGCTTACCGATTGCCTGAACAAAGTGGTTCTCCACAGGAAGATACATTGTTGTCCCACCGAACCGCTCATTGAGAATGAAAGCGAACCAGTAACAGCAACCATAAAGAAATGTGTCCTGTGCGTCCTTGAAATTACTAATAAAATCAAGGATGTCAGAAACGCTTGGATTAGTCTCCACCCCACACACCATCGGGCCGCATTTGTGCAAATGCCAACAACCCATACAACGGCCTGATCACGTTTGCTTTTGTTGGTATCCAATATCCAGTCGCGCCCTGCCGTTCGTATTCGGCTTGTTCTTCAACGGTAAGCTCTTGATTAGAATTTTCCAGCGCCGCAATCGCTTGTTTGAGTACCGCTATACTCTTGGCTCCTGTCATGCCATATATAGAGCGGATGCCGTCCAGTTCTCGCTTTGGAAAAACACCATCCATTCGATACCAACGGGCATAGTTATATGTGATATTCAGCGCCGCCTCACTGGTACCGCCTATTGCATAGGTGCCACCCTTGATTTGATGAGGCGCGTCCAATAAAAGAGTCTCTTTCGAGACAGGATCAACCAAAGAAATATCGTAGCTCAAAAGTACCGCCTCCTTCGATTATGTATTTTTGGTTCTATTTACGGATACATAGATTTCAGCCTGTGTACCGTATCCGCAATGGATTTAGCCGCTCGTACAATGTCTGTATAGGTAGTATCAAACCCCATAGAAATTCGCACTGTACAGGCTGCATCTTCATCAGAGATCCCAACTCCACGCAAAACGTGTGACGGTTCAGAGCTGGCTGCGCTACACGCAGATCCGGCAGAAATATAAATATCCTGCTGATCCAGTAGCAAAAGTAGGGACTCACTGTTCACACCGGGGACTGTCAGACTGATGATATTTGAGGTGGAATCATCCGAATCTACATTGATCCTAAATTCACCAGGCATATTCTTGTTAAGATCAGTCATGAATCTGGCCCGATAGTAACCCCACATCTGCATATTCACTGTCAGTTGAGAAGTAACAATCTCTGCCGCCCTTCCGATACCTACAATCCCAGGGACATTTTCAGTGCCGCCACGCATCTCATGCTCTTGCCCACCGCCAGCGATCAAAGGGCGCTTACGGATAGAGTTGTTGATATATAACACACCAATACCCTGTGGAGCACCAAATTTGTGACCCGAGAGGGAGAGAAAGTCTACACCGCATTTATGTACATCAATAGGGACATGACCAGCAGCGGCTACGGCATCGCTATGAAAAGGAATATCATATTTTTTGCAAATATCCCCAATCTCTTTAATAGGATTAACAGTGCCAAGTTCATTGTTTACCCACATAATGGACACAGCATCTATTGTCACTTGTTGGGTGCTAACCTTATGCTCCAGGTCGTCAAGATCAACGGTTCCATCTGGGCGAACATCTACTAACATGGGGTACCGCCGACAAGAACACGATGCCGAGCTGTGAGAAATTGCCTCCAAAACAGAGTGATGCTCAACCCTTGTTGTCAAAATGAACTCTGACATTAAACGCGGGTTTTTGAGGCAACGTATCCATGTGTTATTAGACTCAGTTCCGCCAGATGTGAAAAATATCTCTGACGGTTCTGCACCAATCATATTCGCTACTTGGTGCCGTGCCTTTTCAACTGCCTTACGAGCTTTCACGCCTTGAGTGTGAATACTACTGGGGTTTCCCACTCGATCAGGTTGAAACCATGGCAACATCACATCCAACACCTCTGGAAAAATAGGGGTTGTAGCGGCGTGATCCAGATAAATCATTTTATACGCCTCCAATAATAAAGAGGTCTGAACAGGAACGATATCGTGTGCGTGTTCTCTATTCAGACCTCCTAAATTATGTATTTGTGGCTCTATGAAAAAATCATAGGCCGAAGCACATCATCCACGGGCTGATACCGCTCTGCATTGACCGCCTCCAACAGGCAATCATAAGGATCGAGCTTGCCGCTCATCACCATTTTGGCAACATTGGGAGAGAAACCGCTGACCAAGGCGACACCCAGCTCATTCTCCTTAACGGGAATGGTGCCAGTGCGGGAATTAACGTTCCAGAACACCAGCCTGGGGAGCTGATACCCAGCGTCAGCATACCGCTTGGCGATCACCTCAAACAGAGTGGCAGTGGAAGCTACACGGCTACTGTATCCCCAGCCATATCCCCTATGGGGCTGAGCGTTGGTGGTGGCACAGCTATCGAACTCCATATCATAAATGATAAGGATGTTGGCCGGCAGTTCGCTCTGCTCCATACGCTTGTTGATCGCTGTAGCAAGAATCAGCTCAAACACGGCCTCAATGTTGGTATTGGCGACCTCATTGTGAGACTTTGCGATCCGCAGCTTCTCCCGGAGGTTCTTTCCCTGGCTCAGATCCACCAGCTGGGGCCGCTCTGAGAAGGTGATATACTGATCCTTAAACTGGCCGGAGGAGCGCTCCGCAAAGTAGATCGCCAGCACATTCGCTACCTCCAAAGCGGATACATTGGTGCCGCCCACATTGACACCCATGCTGCCGGAACCGTCTGCCACCACAATGGTGTTACCGCAACCCTGCACCATGTCGGGTAGGTTCTTCCACAGCATTTCCAGATTGCTGTCAATACCACTGGCGTGGTGGTACTGATGTACGATGTCATGAGGGAACAGAACAGAAGCGTTGATTTTGGCCTCTCCCTTCTCAACCGCCGCCAAGAATGCACGCCGTCTATCCTCATCGTGCCGCAGGAACGCACTGTTGTACTGCAGGTTGGCACGAGAGGGCACACGCTGGTAGTCGATGCCGTCCCAGTTCCGGGCGGACATATCCATCTCGACCACCTGAAGGTGGCGGCACAGAGCAGAAAGTGTATGCTGGTAGTTACGCTCGGTCAGGCCAAGGTATTCCCGCAGCATCGTAGCGTGACGCCGCCGAACCTTATCACGGCACTTGCATCTGGGCATCCACTTCGCCAGCAGAGAAATAGGCTTGTTCTGCTTATAAAGGGTGTTATCCTCGGCCAGCTGCGTGGATACATACTGCATAACCTCATCTGCCACTGGCGTATCCAGCAGGCACCACAGATCGTCCCAGCGTCCATACTCGGGGATCAGCTTAACTACGGGGCGGACATACTCAGGGAACTCCTTTGCCATCGGCACCATGCAGACACGGAACAGACGCCGCTCACCCAGCCCGCCACGCACGTCACGGGCATAAAAGAGCCATTTCATTGCCGTCAGCTTATCCTCGAAGAATGCCTTGGAGAAGCGATTCTGGATATCCTTCTCACTGGCGCTCCGCAGAGAGGCCACAGCAAAGTTCAGATCCAGCAGCGACCGGCCCGTAGTGCGGAACCCGACCGCGCCGTTCTCAGTGACAGAACACTCGTCGTTGAGAGTGCTCTTGAGTCCATCCATAAAGTTGCTCATTGTCTCTTACCTCCTAATTTTGAGATACCCGGAACACGTTTGTCGTTGTTGCTGTTTGTGTTCAGAGAATGGAGCGGCAGGCAGGAATCGAACCTGCGCATGGCGGTTTGGCTTTGTCCGAAAATTGCTGTTAGCGAAATTTTGCACTTCGCATTTCGACGACCGCTGTGTTACCACTTCACCACTGCCGCATGAACGCCGGGAGCAGGAGTCGAACCTGCCACCTGTAGATTAAATGTCCAGAATGTACATTCTGTCGGCGGTACCGTCCGATACTGCTCTACCGCTGAGCTATCCCGGCATAATTGCTCGTCTTTCCGAGCGGTCATCGGTTCCCACTTATCGTTGTCTGCACCGAAAATTTGGCCCCCGCTGGTTTAGTTGGTTATACGCCCAAGAAACCAGAAACAAAGCGTTTTGTGCCAAGGGTGGGACTCGAACCCACGACCACGGGATTAAAAAGTCCTTTTTAAAAATTGCTGTAAGCGTTTCCTTGGATACGCATTGATACGTGCTCTACCGACTGAGCTACCCTGGCTTATCATATGTGTGGGCGAGGATTTTCACCTCGCAAAGCGTCTTCTGCCGTTTGTGTGCGCACACTCCGGGCGGTTCTCACGCCTGAACCACTTGCGTCTACATATTCCGCCACCACACATATAATCCTGGCTCTCACAGGTGGGAGTAGCACACTTCCCAGACGTTCCGATTTGCACGGTTACTACACTTATTTTACGTCCTTTGCTGAACACCCTTAGACGGCCCCTTGTACTTCGAGGACTTCCAGCCACTTACTCCCGACACAACGCTGGCGATTGCATCTTCGTGAAAAATTAACTTGCCACTGATTGGACTCGAACCAATGACGGCCTGAACATTGTCTTGCAGCGCTCTACCAACTGAGCTACAGTGGCATATGATGCGGGCGGGAGGACTCGAACCTCCAACAAACTGATTTTTCCAAAGAAATTGCTGTTGGTGTCATACCATGACACACTTTGTATTGTCGGTTGCTCTACCACTTGAGCTACGCCCGCATATTGCCGCGCTTACACGGCAGTAGTGGTCTTTCCCACCGTCATGCAAAGGAGATTTGATTGTATGCACCGTTCCCAAACGGCTGGTGCAGGGAGTAGGAATCGAACCTACGACTTACGGTTCCCCAAGAATTTTGCTGTTAGTGAAATACCCGTTCCACATTTCTTATACCGCCGCTCTATCCACTGAGCTATCCCCGCATATCAGGGGCTTTTTAATTGCTGTCTGTGTCATCTGAAACACATTGGAAACGGAAGCCCCTATAAACCGCTATATCCATGAATGGCGTTCGCCAGATGTGTAGTGGACGCATTTTGTTTTTCAAATTTATGAATGATTTGCTGTTAGCGTCCATATGTTGTTCAAAAATCATCAGATCGAATGTACGATTGGTTCATCCGCTACCAGGGCTTGTCTCGTGCTTTATTCATGCAGAGCCTCCTTAACTGCGTCCCAATTTTCCGCACTTTTGTGAGCGGTTTACATTTTGTCGGGGCACCGCCCCATACATTTCAGCCGAATACATTTTTCCATAGATAGCTCAAATGGTCTGGTCGCGTACTCTGTTCACGGCACGAACCTCCTTTCTGAGAATCGCTATGACGGCTTTGTGGGGAGCTGCGGAGTCGAACCGCAAGCAAAAGATTTCAAGTCTTTTTATGTAAAATTGCTGTAAGTGTCCGCCGTCTATTACACTGTAATGCTGCCTACCAGACGCTTCCCATATGCGCCTGTCTTTCCAGGCTGTCAGCGGTCTTTCCCGCCGTCAAAGAGAGAGAGAGAGGAGGTGCCAGAAGTTCTCCACATTGTTATGGACTGTGTGGATGCACTGTCCTGGCGAAGGGGATGGGACTCGAACCCATACGCCCTTTCGGGTTACTGCCGGTTTAGCAAACCGGGGCCTTACCAATTAGGCTTACCCCTCCATGGGCTTCATAGGACGCATTGTGTCAAAGAAAAATTGATATTGTAAAATGGCTGTTAGCGTCCCAATCTCATTGGTTACTACTCCGCGCTGCTGGTATCCAGGAGCTTTGCGAAGTTAGAAATGATAGCGGTATTGTTGCTCCGCTGTTTGGACATAGCCGCACGAGTCGCGGCCAGCTCCTGAGCGTAGGCGTCGATCTCAGACAATGCACCGTCGATCTGCTGGTTGATACCCTCCAAATCGTTGATAGTGCGGGTCACGAGGTCAACTGCCTCGTTTGCTTGTCGGGCCAGCCGAGCCACCTCGTTCTGCTTTTCCATGAGAATGTCGTGCGAGATGGGGGGGGTAGGCGCTGACTGCTTGCTGAATAGCATACTGTTCATCTCCTTTGCTATGTATTTTTGTCTCTATTCTATTAACTAAATGGCCGAAGCCATTTAGTAAAATAGTTGCTTGTAGAGCTTGAAGTCCTGGATACGGGACATATGCGCCACTTTGTACTTTTTGGCCTTACCGGTGAAGTCCTCGCAAAAGACCTTGGAAGCAAATACCGGATCGCTCAAATCGAACTTGACGCTATCACATTCCAGTTGATAAGCCCGGAAGAAGATACCAGACTGACGAATCACGTTCAGCTCTAAAGAATACTCGCCATCCATCACTTTGTTTGCACGAGCTACCAGATTCACCACATCAATCGGCTTAACGTGATCTTTGAATCTTGTACGGATCAGATACTCAGAATAGGGGTAGGTGTGAAAGACACGGCCTTTGGCCTGCTGATAATAACCCTCTGCGTCACGCATTGCCGTAAAGAACTGAAGGACGTGGAATGGAGGTGTAATCTTCTCACCTCTTATGATAATCCCATCGTCAAGAACATTCTCTTTTCGATAATCAGCAATTTCTTCCTTTGTCAACCCATACCAAGAAAGGAAGATTGCTACCGCAGGTGGATCAAATGTCGCTGGATCATAGCACTCCGACGATTCGATAGTATCCTTTACGGCTTCGTACAGCATATTGATGTTCTTGAAGTAGTAAACCACACTGAGGTCGTCTGGGGAGATAGAATCTAAAATGTTGCACTGTTCCAACGCCAACGAACCGTCAGCAACAAGATACTGTACATACTTGGTTAGGAGGCTCTTGAAGTGAAAAAGATTATAGGTGCGACGAATCTTCATCGAGTTAAACAGAGCTACATACTGTTCTCTGGTGAATCCGTCCTCCAATGACTGGCCTGTACTTTCCTCAAACTCGGCCACCTTTTTCAAAGTCCGACGAAGCTCTCGCTGCTGTACTTCACCCATAGATGTGAATACGGAGTCCTCAAAGAAGGTATTACGGATCATTTTCATCTCTCCAATCCGCTCAACTTGTTCCCTGTGATTCTTATATTACCACACCTTACAAGAGATGTCAATAGAGAAATGAAAAAATAAACAATTTTTTTCAAGAAACCAGTTTTCTAAATTATCCAGTTGATATACAGCGAGAAATTCCATCTTTCAACGCTTTTTTGTCATTTATAGAGAGCATTGAAATTGCACTCAGCAACCGGGCTGGCTTTGTCACGATCTTTTTCCAGTCTATGTAGTGCGCCCACCACAGACCGAGATAATAGGACTTCATTCCCGTGCTTTCGAGGGCCTGCTCGAAAAACTCATCCAGCAAGGAAATCAGCTCCTCATTGGAGGTATGCAGAGGACGCTTCATTTGCTTCCCGTTCTTCATAGTCACCACCAGCACCACATTCACGTCCTGCGTGACCTGGACGTTGAAGTAGATGTAGGCACTGGACGCTAAGGCCATCTGCTGGGGGAGAACTCCGGTATAAGGGAGTTTGATATCCTCATCGCTTAGGCTACGCAGCCCCACAGCGTCAGTGTCCAGCTTGAAGTTGCCGAAGTCTGCTACGATACTGTTTTTAATGTGCATTTTTGTTCTCTCCCAACTTTATAGAATATTGACTTTGCCGTTTATTCATGATATAATGCCTATATCCAGAATATTTTCTGACCGTGGACTACTATAACAGAATATATTCATGATGTCAACACATTTTCCGGAAAATTTTCAGGAGGTGCAGTTATGGACTCCATTATTTTCTCCAGAATCAAAGAACTATGTGCAGAAAATAACATAACTCTCAACAAATTAGAGGCCGAAATGGGAATGAGCGCTTCTTCCATATCAAAGTGGAAGCACTCAGTTTCTCCAACTATCGACAAAATTGCTAAAATTGCAAGTTATTTTAACGTTTCCATCGACTATTTGGTTGGTGTCTCCGATATCAAATCTACCGCTGACACATTGGCGGGCGATCCTGACTATATAAGCCTCCAGCGGGCCAGAGAGCGTATGACCGATAAGGATAAAACGCGCATGATGGGGATTCTCCGTATTGGCTTTGACTATGCGTTTTCCGATGAAGATATACCGCCTCAGAAAAAGTCCGTATTATCGGACACCTAACATGATAGAATTGAGAATCCCACAACAATGGGGGAGGTCGAAATGGTAAGAAATGTTTTTGTACAACGCAAGGTTTTGGAGCTATACCAGAGGATGGATACCATTTCCTATCCCATCCAGCCCGAAACACTCCTGCCGTGTGTTCCTCATAGCTGCCGCATCATGTCGTATCAAAAGACGGCAGAGGTTGCAGGCTGCTCTGTTCAAGATGTTGCTGTCCTATGCAAAAGCAATTCTGGTGCTACCCATTATGATCCAGAGTTAAACCGCTACCTTATTCTATACAATGGGTCTATGAATCCAGGGCGTGTTCGTTGGACGCTGGGGCATGAGATAGGACATATTTGCATCGGACACTTGGAAACCATGGAGGTGGCTGAAATTGCTTATACAGAACAACGCGAATTTTACGATCAGCTTGAAAGTGAAGCAGACTATTTTGCGTGGAATTTACTTGCACCATTGCCAATATTACGAGAAATGGGAATCCGTTCAGTTGACGAACTGAAGACAGTGTGTGGCCTATCCACTCAAGCGGCAGCACTTCAATACGATCGCTATGTGAAATGGTGCAGAAGCCATATCAAAACAGCATGGGAAAGTGATATGCTCCGTGCGTTCCGAGCGAAAAATGTTGCAAGGAGAGTGCAGTGATGAAAAAACGCATATGGGTCGGCCTTGCCGCTGTGATCGTCCTAATTTGTGTCTCCATAGCCTCCAAAGCGTTTTTTGACAAATCCCAGCAGTACAAAGATTTTACATCGCATATAGACCTTCTTATGGAGGCTTATAGGTCAGCTAAGAGCGCCACAGATCCAGACGATAAAAGAAGAAGCGTCAATATGATGTCAGGTTGCTTAATGCAAATATCTGAAGCATATCAGGACTCAGACAATCCAGAGCGGTTGTCCAGCTATCTTACTGAAAACACACCAAGAAGAATCATTGAGGATATCTATTCTTTCCTACAAGAATACAACGAGGAGCACCCAGACCATCCAGTACAAGTCCCCGATGATGCACTCAGGTTCTATGATTGAACTAAGCCGCCCCCATTTAGAGGGCGGCTTTTCTTTACGTTTAGCTGATCTGCTGCTCGCCCCAAGAGATGTAGAAGTTTCCGTCCTTGTCCTGGTCACGAGACATAAGCAAACTCATCAGATCATAGTCCACTCCAAAACGATTGTATATCTCGTCCAGGTCTACGTCCTCCCCCTTCATAAACAGATTCAATTTCTCTTTTGCTAACACCATTTGCATTTGATTTGACTCAATACTTCCAGAATAGGTGACAAAGTAGATGTCCTTCCAATCCGTAGAAGTGAACCGGACAAAACGCATATAGAATTGACTCATCCGGGCATTGTTGTAGTGCAGCTCAGGAATGATGATCTTATTGACGAACTCAAAATTGACAGAGGAGGGGAGGCACTGTTGCGTACAAAGCAGAATCCCGTTCCCGCTCTCCTTCAGTGTCCGCTTCAACTTCCGCCGTCCAGCCAAGGTGGTAGTAGACCCGGTGACAACAAACAGTTTCCGATCTGGGAATCTTCTGCGAATCTCCTCGGCATATGACTCCACTACGACTTTGTGGCGCACACCAATCACTACGATCTCGTTATCCCATTCTTCCACCATATTACAAACCGTTTGGATTTTTACCGGCGCTTCTGCTCCAGCATATTCATCCACAGTGTTTGGAGCAGCAGAAATACGCAACAGTAAAGTAATCTGTTGAATCAGCGCCATCATGCTGTCCTTACGGCTATTCCCGGTCAAAGCAAAGTACCGTGACCGCATAGAATAGAACTCCTCTACGGCCTTTTTGTACACCTCACGCTCCGCAGGGGCGAATGAAACTGGGATTTGATGAATCCTTCTGATCTCCTTGCCTGTGATTTCCGCAAACGTCCGGGTGATGACCGCATAGGACAGCAATTTATCCAGCGCCTCCGCGTTGAAGATGTCCTGTGATTTCTTACCCACTCCGAAAACTGTGATCTTCTCCGGCAAATGAGACTCAGCAAACAGAGTGTATCCAGGCTTATAGGCAGGAATGGGTTTTCCATAGTACGGATTATTGGTGCAGCTCAAGAACCCTTCACCACCATCGCCCTTCTCAAAGTAGTACAATGTATCCGCCCAGGAAAGCATATTGTAGGAGTTGTTATACAACAGTTCCAGCTGAGGCGCACATTCCGAAATGTTGTTACGGGTAACAGTACCAGTCATTGCCAGCTTGAACCTCACACGACGGAAGCAATCCAGTACGGCTTTGGTGCGCTTGCTATCAGGATTGGTCATTTCATCCGACTCATCAAAAACCAAGCAGACATTCCTGCCTCTGATCCTAATGTGGCGTTTAATCTGCTTCCGGTACTTGGAAAGCATATTCAAAGTGATTATGACAAACTCTCCATCTTGTACCGCGTCCAAATCGGCAAGGCTGCGGATCATCCGATAGTTTGTCATCCCATAATTCTTGAACACCAAATCCCAGTTGTTCTTGATGGAGATAGCAGAGGACACTACCCAGACATTCCGCGCTCCTTGGCGTTCCATCCGATATCGGCCCGTAGAGATACCGGCCAGCGTCTTACCGCCGCCCTGCTCCCATTGCAACAGGTGGTAGTGCTTCTGAAGAACAAGGTTGAGGTCGTGCTTTTGTGTATCGTTAAGATAAATCCATTCCTCATTCTCCTTGTCGTAGACGGTAAACTCGTCCAGGTACTGAGCGATATCCGACTGTTCCACCATTTCTTTGAACGGTTTGGTTTCTCGCTCATAGTTACGCTGTTTGCGACGAATTAGCCGCCCATACAGTTCATAGCCTTTGGCGTCCACCTGCCCCGAAGCCAGTTCATAGAACGGGATGGGCTGCTTCAGTTCAGCTGGGATAGAATTGCGTGACTTTTGACTGTAGCCCTTATAAACCAATCCTCCGTCCTGTTTGACCAACCGCACTATATCTTGGCTCGGCTTTTTATTTTGGGAACAAATAACACGGCGCAGATAGGCCAGAACTTTGGCCTCGGTGATGCGAACTTTCGCCCATTCCTCAGCCTTCATGTCCTTGGGCTGCTCCTGGTGCTGGAATTTGTACAGATATTCCTGACACTTAGCATATTTGTCCACCAATTTGGGGTTCTTTTTGATGTGAAACAGCATTTTCCGCACCTGGTAGTCAAACTCGCCATTGCTATCACTGCGTCCAAGCAGTTTGGCACGGGTACGATTTTGTTGCTTCAGCATCCTGGCAGGGGCAACAATCTTCTCCTTGGTGTAGGCCAGTAAATCAGCGGTATTATCCAGGCTGTGCATTTGAGCGTCGCAGTCCAAACGGTATTCGCCAGAGATTTCTTCGCCGTCCATCCGCTTCTGCCAAAACATCACCTTCGTCAGATAGTTGGTTACACCAAGATACTTGAACGCGCCGGCCATAATTTCAATCTGTCCCATAAAGGAGAAATGTTTCTCCATCTCCGCTATCTTCTGCTTATCCATATAGTCGTCAGAGAGAAATTGCGCCGGTACAACGATCGCCATAATCCCCATAGGCTTTAACAGTTCCGCCGCTTTAAGACAGTAGTACATCTGGGAGATGATCTCCCCCTGTTCTGTACTCCATTTCAAATTGAACGGAGGATTGCCGACCACGTAATCAAAGCGCATATCCGGCTGGTAAAACCGAATGTCCCGATGTTCCAGATTGGCAGCGGGGTAGAGGTAGTGCGCCACCTTATGAGATTTGATGTCCAACTCACAGCCGTAGAAGTTGGCTTCCAACGGCATAAAATTGGCAAAGGTGGCAATGCCGGAAGTGAGGTCAGCCACCGTCTCGTCCATCTCCGGGGACAGAGCCTCCATAATAAACTGGCAGAGAGCGGGCGGGGTAAAGAACTGGCCGTTTTCAAACTCCTTCTTAGCTTCCGAATATTCATGGTAGTTGGCAAAATCGGAACGCTTCAGGCCATGCAGCCCACCATCTCCGGTGTATGCGTTATAAATATCCTCGCAGGTAATCCCAGACTGAGCGGCTAAATCCTGTTCAACCAGATAAAGGATTTTGTCGTTCAACTCTTGGCGAGCTTCCTGCGGAATAGGTTCATTGTGGTATATGTACTTCATTCGTTCTCACCCTCGCTATGTATTTTCGGCTCTATGCACCGGAGATTTTCCGAACGCAAAAATGCCTCCCACTTCTTAGCTGGTACTTACATAGGTCATACCACACACCATCATTGCTATCTTTAGAGAGCATAGCAAAGCAAGTTCCAACTGAAGTCTCAAACCGTAACAGATAGACGATAGATCCGTTTCGCTCCACAGTCTGGCACTCTGCCGCCGCTTCGATCATCCGCTGAATATAGGCCACATGGGATTGGTCATTATCCTCGACGATTTCAGCATCCGGATACCGCTCTTTGGCTGTTTCAAGTGAAGGATAACAGAGCCGCAAGGTATGACCGTCTCCCGTCGTAATCCTGAAACGCTTCAAATTTAACACCTCCAAAATCGTTTCTATTTTAATTACAGACGGGAGACGAATGTTGCTAACCGATCGTTACCTTCCCACCCAAATCTTTTTCACTTTGAGTAAGCTGTTTCTCAGAAAATCCATTGGTGCATCCAAAAGAATCATCTCGCACCTTCACCAGCTGGAACATGGTACAAATACGCTCCGACAAAGTAGGTTCCCGAAGGGCGTATTGATAAAAAAGCTGACGCAGATCAAAACCAGGCTTATCCGCAGTAGCAATATAGTCAAATAGCGCCTCCCGCAAAATAGACTCCATCAGCGCACCTTTATAATCCTCTTTGGGGCAATCACACTCATGGCTCATGTATGCAGCGATAGCCTCCATAGGTGTTTCGCCCGCTCCCTCCAACTGACAATGACCTTTACAGCACATGATAATATTGCAAGTTCTTTGCTCCATACCGTCCTCCATCTGCTCCAAATGCCGATTTACGATATCCCATGAGCCTGCTCAAACGAAACAAGTTTCTCAATCGCTTCGTCATATGCAGCTCGCGTCTTTTCATTATTTGTTGTTGCTACAACGCTTCCCAAATAAGCCGCAGCAGACTTCAAAGCGTCCCAAGAGTGTTTTTCTTCGACCGACAATCCCATATGAGACGCCTCACAAACCTCAATATCCGCGCAGTTTGTGGACTCTTTTCCACAGTGTTCACAGACATACACTTGATACATTCTCATGGTGTTGCCTCCGCTCGACAAAGGTTCCAATACTCCTCAAAATCCTGCCCGTCTCCATTTTCCCAGGAATCTCCGATCTCCCCATCATGATACCAGCACACATCGAACATATTGTAATCCACAGAATCGTTAAGGAGATCACTGTCAGCTATGGCATCTGCAAGCTGCACGGCCTGGTCAACATCCCGAACGGGAAAGATTGTCTCTTTCCCGTTCCGAATGTAGACAAGGGCAATCTGAATTTTCTCAGCCATTGCCATTCCCTCCATTTGACGCCGCCACGATGGGCATATCCATACCGCGCTCCTCAGTTTCGCCACAGAAACAGTGACCACAGTATTTCCAAATCCTGTTTTCCCGTGGCGTGTAGTTATATCGCTGGCTGGGAATCTGGCTGAACGTGGCGTAGGTATTCCGCCATTTGCCGCTCTGCTCATCGTATTTGCTGGAGTATGGTTCGCCCATCTGCGAACAATCCGACCTCATACAGGCAGGCGGCAAACAGTCCATGGCGTCGTCAACCACGTCCTGGGTCACATAGTCACCAACTTTTACAGAGGAGTAGGAAAAGTCACTCTCTCCATATAGCGGCCTGCCATTGTAGAACATCTGCCCTCCGCTGTATTCAGAGAACGAATTATCCTTGAAAATACGTGGGCACCCGGCAACAATTCCCCACGTTTCATCCTTCCGCTCCAAATCGTTGCGGGAATGTTTGACGATCAGACGGGTACCGGGGATTTCCGAAGCAATAGAGGAATGGTAGTAGCGCATAACTCGGGCCACAGTCTCCATAAACTCGGGCAAAGTCTGGACACAGCTCAGTTCCGCCGCAATTTCCGTCCACGTCTTTTCACAGGTATCAGAGGAGCCAAAACGCTCAAACTCCTCTTTGTCTCCGTTTAGTTCCCCGGACAGATAGTAGGTATTTTTGTCGGGGTCGAAAAAGTAAATCTGTCGTCTGGTCATTGTAGACACCTCCATCACATAATTCTGAGCGGCAGGACATAGCCAACCTTGGAATCGTGTTCCTCCATCCAGTTCTTGGGATACACCAACAAGGAACAGAAGGGGCTGTGTCGGCTATACCTCCCAATATAGAGCATTGCACCGGGGCCGATAGCCTCCACAACATCCACCAGATAGCGTGGATCATAGAATCCCTCAACCGTTCCACCGTCCGGCTTCTGAGCGGTGAGTTTCACGGGAACAGCACCAGTTTTGTGAGTCTTTCCAGCTTTCCACGGTTTGGCCTGCTGTTTCCACTCGCTGATGTGGGCGGCGGTGACGGCCAAAGCCAGAAAATGATCGTTGAAACAATCCTGATTTTGGATGTCGCTCCGCATCACATCATACAGACTATCCATGCGTTCGGCCTCGGGCAGCTCCGCAGGCTTCTCAGGAAAGATAACAGCCACATACCCATCTGTTACAATGTACTTCTCATGGCTGGGATGGGCACCGGCGGTTTCCTCAACCGCCGGGTCGCCCTCTTTCCTGTTCTGCTTCTTCCACTCAATACGGGAAGCCTCTCGGTCGATCATCCGCTGCAATGCGGAAATTTGCTTTTTGGTCATTTTCATGAAACTCTCCGCCTCCTCATATATTGCTCCGCGAACTCTTGCAGATAGGCCGCACTGCGGAATTTGATATCCACACGGCCATTCTTAAAGAGCCTGATACTTTTGACTTTGCTCATGTTACGGATTTCAAAGAAATTCTCCGTCGTTTTACTGAATCCACAGAGATTAGGAAACCATAGGTGCCCCTCATCCATACGCCCACACTCGTAGTAGGCCAAAGCGTCCAGCAAAATTTTGGAATTATCGCTCAGCTCATAACGCGGCTCAGGGTAAGTCATCCACTTGTTCTCATCACAGTAGCAACCGTTGGGCAGACGAAGAACGTCATTTTTGATCTCGAACGCTTCTTCATCATCCTTCCATGCTTTGTGGCAGCTTTTCCAAGTGCGTTCCAGAAATTCGTTCATAGCCTGCTCTTGAAAAGAGAATCCACCCAACTGGACAAAAATCTCGTCCACGATCTGCTCATAACGGAGTGGCAAAGAGCGCAGGAGTTTTTCATGCTCATAGCTTTTGGCCTTGTGAGCATCCAGTGCTTCCTTATAAGCGTCAATTTCGTCGTCGCTCATGTTACGGTATCCACCGCCAGGAAGTTTAGGCTGCTGAGGCTCCGCTGGAACCAAATGTTCCATAATCGCATGAGCATCCAGCTCCACTTTGTAATTTTTGGAGAAGTAATTCACAATAGTGGAGATGAAGGTCTTGTTCCGCCGCGTCATCGCCTTGTAAACATAAGCCTCGTCACAGCTGAATCCATCAGCGGTCATGTAGGAACTACAGAATTTGTCCCTATCCACAGCCAGGATTTTGCTCTGCTCGTTCTGGGCGGATACCATCATGTCCGCGATTTTTTGGAGCGCCGGCCCGGACTTATCGAAAGCGTCCTGTTGACGCTGGCAGAAAGCCTTGTCCGCCTCAGAAATTCTATTGTCCGCCTTGATCTCCACAGCGGAGAACTTATCCATAATGCCCATGTCGTTCCATCCTTCCTTTTATTCGTAGCGCCGCACCACAAGGTCGGCATATTTGTTGGCCCGCTTCACAGCGACCTGTTCTATGACCAGCTTCCCAATCACCAGAATCAGTGCAAAGAAAATTTCCATGGTTGCGAACCTCCTCTCACTACAATTACAGAAAAAGGGGAGCGGTCTGCTAACCACTCCCCAATCTTTTTGTATCAAAAATCAAATTTCTACCTTTTCTGAGGGACTGTATTTTCTCCCCTCGTTTTCCGCAGCAATAATATCATCCAGCTCGCCCAGCATATTTTTCTTTAGCAAATATGCCTTAACACGGTTCTCCTCATCCGGCGTGATCCTATCTCCTTTCAACGCAAGCTGGTACATTTCACGAGCCTCATTGGTGGCATCCGACAAAGAGTACGGGGCGTGTGTTTTGCTACCACGCTTGATACGCTTCTTGTTGGCTGCCAAAAAATCTTGATAGGCATATTTAGCAACCAGATTGTATAAGCGAGCCAGACTTCTTTCAGTAATCATTTCCTTCCCTCCAAAAGTCATTTTGTTGTTGGTGCCCTATTGCTATTTCAAGATAAAACACCGATTTGCTAACCTTCTCACTACATTTACAAAAAAAAAGAGGAGGGCACTAACCCTCCTCCAACTGAAAATAAAATGGCACACCGGCCTGATATGGATAGATTGTAAAATCATGATCGCTCCATACTCGCATAGCGTGGCGACACGGTTTGTCCTTACGAAGAACCACCTTTGACCTTCCGTTAAACATTGTCTCAATTTGATCGCTGGCGTACCGATTGGACGTCTCCACCATCTTGAAAATGTAGCTTTTCTCTGTTTCCTTGACCTCCATGATGTAGCGGTATGCGTGGAAGATATCCCCATCATGTTCGGCCTTGTATCGTCCAGGCCGTAACATTATCAGCCCCGCTCCTTCCCGTATTGTGGATTGGCATTTACGAAAGCCTGTATCTCGCTACGGGTCTTGAAAAACTCCACTACATGAGTTTCCCCAGTTGCAAGATCATTCTTATAAGCTCCAAAACGGTAGCCGTCAGAATAGGCCATGCAGTTTTCTGGCAATATGCTAATGCCGTACTTGATATTGTCTACTGTCATTATCAACACCTCCACTATATATACAGAAAAAGGAGAGAGGCTGCTAACCTCTCTCCTTCTCCTCTCCATACTTTTTTCGAGCCGCCTCCAGAACGGCGTTGACCGCTTTGACTTTCTTGCTCACCCATTGCTGGGCTTCTTTTTAGTTCTCGCCGTTCCAACAATCTTGCCACGAAACCAGATTTCATACTCCCAAGTATTTTCCATTCCGCGCAGCCGACTTCCAGTCGGGCGGCACTTAAATGTAAATTCCTTGCATTTGATATTCTCAGCGATATTCAATACTTACTCCTCCTCTTAGTATCGCTTTATCCGAATTTTTAGATTGTATTGCTTAGCAAGGTCGATCATATGCTTGGTGCCTCGACTTTCTCCATCCCAAAACGCTACCAAAGCATCCGCGTTCTGAGCCATTTGTTCATTGCGAAGGAATCCAGCTCGTTTACCGTACAGCTTCCAGTTAGCAGGGTAGTAGTTTACTGCATATCCTCTTTCCTTGGCGTACTGCTCTCCCAATGTGTCAGCTCCCTTGGCTTGTCCACATACCACCACAATCTCCTCAGTGATATTGCAAAGAAGGTTATCCAGCGTTTTCCGAAGTAGTTGGTAGTCACCGAAGTCACGTCCTCCTGCGACGATAACTCTAAACATACATCCACCTCCCACTATATTTACAGGCTAATTCAAAATATTGCTAACCACCAAAATAAAAAACGGCGGGGGATTTTACCCCGCCGTCCGGTATCGGTTAATCGTAAATGAAGTTGTCCCGTCCGATATACTCACCGTTTGCATAGTCCTCATCACAGACTCCGCTGTACCAGGTCATCTCGCCATGTGCTTCCTCGAACGCGGCCAGCCGTTCCATGCAATCCTCCTCGCTGTTCCCGCCGACTTCAATTTCTTCACCGTCAGCATAACGCGCCACCATTTTCCAAGGCCAACATATCTTTGTCATCTTGCTACCTCCTAAATTTCGCTTTTATAAACTGTAAAGTCGTAGCCGTCAGCAGAAACTTCCTCCACCCAGGGTAAGCAAGTATCATCGTTGCCATACTTATCCCAAGCGATGCGCTCCGCTTCATCAGAGTTTGAGGCAAACACCACACCACAACGCTTTCCAATGCGTGCGCCAGTACGGTGATTGCACACAGTCATACAGAAAAAGAATATCTTTTTGTCCATTGCATACACCTCCCATTATCATTACAAAAGCAGGCCGGTGTTTGCTAACCGACCTGCTCCAAATAATACTTTCATACATAATCCCATGGGTTCATTTCATGCCTGCGGCACTCGTCATAAGACTTAAAAAAGCAGAAGCATGGATAATAGTCCTTTCCACCAAGTCCATCAAATCGCCTAATAAGGTGATCCAGACTAACAAACGGATCATCTTCATTCCAAGTATGTCCTGGCTCGACAGTTACCACTCTTTGTCCCCATCTTCTTTTTGTTATTATTCCAAGATGAAATGGATATTTGCTAATCAGAAAGGGAGGTGGGTGGATTTCTCCACCCACCGTTCCAATCTCACTTTGCACCAGCACCCACCAGCAGGGAGGCCATCTTGTCCATCATGGCGTGGCCGTCCATGATACGCCCCCAGTTGTTTTCCCAGTAGTTGGCCGTCTGACGCCGGGGAGCATTGTGCCCTACCATGTCGCTCATGGCGTTCAGAGCACCCCAGGCAGTCCCCTTAAACTTGGCGATATCCGGGGCAAAGTAGCAGATCATGTACTCCGTGCGGGCCTTTTCCGCGTTCCGCTTCTCGCGGTCGCTGCTCTCCTCGGTTACGGGGAACATCTCATCCAGAATCTTGGCGATCTCCTCATCCTTGACGGTCTTGTTCGCCAGCTGGTCAGCGTACACGGCCAACTTGTCCATGTACTTGTTTGCCATATCCAGGCACATCCGCGCCTCATGGAGCTTGGTTTGGATGTCGCCAGTATGTCGCACAGACCACGCACGTCTGGCCCCGCTCAGGGCGATGTTCAGGGTGTTGTTGCAAACCACACGAATCGGGGTCATGCAGACGCGAATAGCACCGCTTCCGTCGTGGGTGTTGGAGAAACACAGGTACGGCTCAGTCTTATCACCGACAATCTCGGTATCCGGCAGTTTTGCCAGCAGCCAAATCTTCCGGCCACCCATCAGGCTTCCCGCCGTCTCGTAGCGAACCTCTCCATCAATCAGGCTGTCCGTAAAGGCAAAGGCGTCGGCGTTCTGTACCACCTTGTAGCGGTCGCTCACGACACCCAACACAGAGCCGTCGCTACTCCGCACGTTGGCGAAGAAATTCTCGACCTTCGGCCCGCCGCAGACCTGCAGAGGCTTGCGATCCACCGTCCAGTCCAAACCGGCCAGCCGCAGCGCGTCAGCACTGGTGGGGGCCTCCTCGACCCGTGTACCCAGGCCGTGCCAGGGCTTCTCGCGGACGTACATCATGGTTTCAACATTTGCAGACATTTTTTTGTTCCTCCTCAAATTATTTGTTGATTTTTCAGTGAGGAGGAGAGGATTGTTCCCCTCCTCACTATATTTACAGAATGGGATACGGTTTCGCTAACCGTTGTTATAAATTTTTTCCACGATGGGCAGGCAATCACACCGCCAGGTGTAGAAATCCTCAACGGCAGCGATGGCGTCCTCCTTGGGCATATCCTGGGGGAAGCAGGAGAAAAAGTGCTCCAAGGTGTCCACGTCAGAGCCAAACGCCTTTTCGTCGCACAACTCCAACACTTCATCCAGCGTCCAGTCGTTTTCCTTGCAGGCCATCCAATCATCCTCGGTGAAGTCCAGCACAGAACCGACGCTGCCATGATAGTCCATGATGGTGTTGGGAAGTCCCTCATCCACCCACTGCCAGTTCAGCTCACCAAAGTGCTCGATGTACCACGCCTTGTTTTCCTCGATTTTCTTCCGAAGGGTATTTTCCACAGGTCATTCCTCCTTAATGTTTGGACGTTTCCGCCTCTTACTATATCTACAGAAAAAAGGGCGGTTTTGCTAACCGTCCCCTCACTTTTCCCAAATGTTTTTAATTACAAAGGATATACGTGTACATTCCTCAATGGCGGCGATGATTACACCGTCTGCCTTATTCATAATGGCGGTCAAGGCGGCAGTTTCTTCACTATCCAATGTAGCGGCAGGGGAGAAGTCTACCCAGAGAATAGCGTGCTTTTCCCGTGTGTTAGGGTCATACCCATCAACTACCTGCACGCAGTCGCAGCGCTCCTTAAACTCCACCAGGCCGCGCTTGACGGCCTGGTAGAGTTGGAGCTTTTCAAAATTCGCCTGCGTACCCTGGAAGTTTTCGTTCCGGTCGTGCATCGCCCCGATCTCATCGGGGGTGAAGCTCAGGCGCATCCCTTTTTCCTCCTCCAATTCATGTACTCCTTGTAGGGCATCCCCATCAGGTCAGCCGCGTCATGGAGCGCAGTTTTCTTGTCAGCCAGAGGACTTGCCGGAACCTTGGGAGTCTCCGTCAAGTGGGCATACCAGCGGGAACTGCCCTTTTGTTTGGACACATCATAGGTACTGTTCATTTCTCTATCCCTCCTTACCACACAGCCCGCCAGCCAGGAGCCTTAACAAGCTCATCCAGCTCAGCTTCTTTCTTGTCGGCCTCGTCCTGCTCACCCTCATCGGGGAAATCGGACACGTCCAGATCGTACACGTCAACATTTACGTCAGCATTGGCGTGAACCTCATCCACCAGGCCACCTTTGACGCGCACGGCTACCTGCACATCCAGATCATGTTCCTCAATGCGCCAGCGTACAGAATCCATACCGTCACGGATAACGGCGCTTTCCTCCTCGCAGTAGCACTCATCCTCATCCTTGTGCTCCTTGGAGTTGTACTCCCAGCTTTCGACAGATTCTTCCCAGCCGGCCCGCATGGTAGCCTGGGCGTCCTCCTTGCGGATAAAGGTAGACACTTCTGCGTCACACCCGCAGTCCGTATCCTGCTCATAGACCAAAACGTAAATTTTCATTTGTCGGCCCTCCTCTCGGCACGATTGCTGATGTACTCCGTCACAGCTTTATACAGCTCAGGGGTCGCGGTGAAAAGAAACACGTCATACATGGGGTTATCCCGGTCAGGGCATACCTTGTAGGGCTTGAATCCCTTCCCCATGAGGTAGGTACACATCCGCGCCCGCTTGCACACATAGGTCTTTTTTGCTTCTTCCATAGTTGTCAGTCCTTTCAAAAAATTGTTGTGGAGTTGCCTCTCACTACCTATTACAAAGCAAATAGGTGTATTGCTAACCACTAAAATATAAAGCCCGCCGTTTTTTTACACGGCGGGCGATAGGGTCATGCAACAGCATCCTTCAGGCGGGCGCGGGGATTGGATGCCAAATCGTATATAGCCTCCCCATTGGAAAAGCGGGCAATACATACATACTCCTGGAATCCGTACTCTTTTCCCCAAGCGGCCAGCTTGCGATTGATCTTCCGCACCTCAGCGGCGTACTTCCGGTAGGCCACACTCCGGCAGCAGTCAAAGTAGTAGTGGCAATCGTCGTTGGAGTAGTCCTCATCACCCAGATCGTGTTCAACCTCCACATAAAACTGGACGCCGGTATAGTAGCCACTCCGCATCTCAACCTTGTGGAACATCAGGTCACGATTCAGCTCATCCATCAGGCTGGTGATTTCCTCCCACTCCTCATCACACTGGAACTGATTAAAGTAGGTGTAGTCCTCCAGCTCCTCGCAACCGCAGTCCTCACAGGAAACAGCGTCAGTATCCATGATAGCCCCACATTCAGGGCAACGCTTGGCCTCCTCGTAGTAGTCCTTGGCAAACAGGGGAAAGTCTCTCATAGTGCAAAAATTCGCAGCACTCATTGTGTCAGCCTCCTTAAAGTTGTTTGTTGTATCGCTACACTATATTTACAGGCCACTATCCAGATTTGCTAACCATACAGAAAAATAAAATGGGGATGGGTTACTCCCCATCCCCGAACTTATCGTTCTCAGCGTCATTATTCAATTCTGCCACCCGACGGGCTGCATCCTCCATCTCGGCAATCGACCGATGGGCATATGCACATTTCTCCCGCAGGGCATCCGCCTCAGTCTCCAACAGCTCCCGGACAAATTCCATAGCGTCGTTGGCGTCGGTGCTTAAAACCAAAAGGGTGCCATATTTCTTTTGAATCGCATCAAACTTCTCTTTGGTCATGTACATTAGAACTCATCCTCCCCCAAAAGAATTTCAGCGTAGGTGATCTCCGACGCGCCGGACAAATCCACCTTTTCCGCCAGCTTTTTAACCACAGAGGCACACTCGCCAACAGGCACCGATACGACATATCCACGCGGGCCATTGAAAAAATGTACCACAACAGCAAAACGGATAGGCCGGTGCTCGTCGGTGAACTCATCCCGCGTCATTCCTTCCACGATGTCACAGCCACAACTGGGACACGCACAGAAAGAATTGCCGTGAATCTCCTCGTCATGGAGTACACCGGCGGAAAAATACTCACCGCAGGCTTCACACTGGAGCACTTTGCCGTTGTCCATGTCGCTGGTATGGCACAGCCAGCACTGAACAAATTCCTCCGGCATCCCAGAATTGACTACAAAGCAATCATCGTCATCTTTGATGATCTTACCACAGCACTTACAAATCTTTTCCATAAAAGAAAACCTCCTTATTTTTTGTGCTCACTATATATACAAACGGTTCAGATATTTTGCTAACCACACACCAAAATAAAATAGGGGAGACTACCTTCCGGCAATCCCCCCCCCAACGATCAACCGCAGCTTTTCAAGTCCCAGGTATCAGGATAGCGGCGCTTCAGTGCATCACGCTTTTCGGCCCGCCCAAAATTGGTCAGGTTGGCATCGTCCTCAAACATAGCGGCCTCACCAAATTCCAGCTCCTCAATGATATCGGACAAGAAGAAGCACACCGCGTCTTTGGTATGGCTCTTATGCTCCATAGCGTACCGCACCAGATTTTCCACCGTGTCATAGGTGAAGTGGTTATCCATCGGCCCGAACGTCTCTTTCATATAGGCCATAAATTTTTCGATGTTGAACATAAATCGCACCTCCTACTATACTTACAAACTGATAAGCAGATTTGCTAACCATATTGAAAACAAGATGGGGAAGCTCGTCAAATACGGCTTCCCCATTTGCTTACACCATGCTTACGATCTCATAGTTATCCGGGATATGTTTTGCAGACATATACTGATGGCAGGCCGGATTATACCAAAACGGGCGCTTGAATTGATATGCAGGCGGATGTTTCACAAGCTCCTTCACCTCACCACCATAGGTAAACCGTATCCGCGCCCCTACCGGCAGATTGGACAAAGCCGTGGGAGATTTCTTCTGCTCCGCTCTCTTTCTACATCTCTCCCGCCATTTCAATGCCCACTCGCTATCTGTAGGGGACAGTAGCTTCAGAATGGAGACGGGACAATCACATTCGCACGGCCCCATATCCTCGCTCATATCTTTATAGTAAAAATTGAAGTAGTCCTTGGAATCGGTTTGCGTCAGAAATACAGCAGCCCGCACCGGCTCATTCACAGCATCCTCATAGATATAGTTCCCGTTTTCGTCTCGACCAACATAGCGCTTCAGGTTGCGCACAGCCGCATAATAGACGGAACCAACAACAGCACTTTTCAGTACCTCATAGTGCCCTCTGTTCAGCCCCTCCAGAAAATAGGCGTCGCACTCCGCTTTCCGGTCAATGGAGCCGTTTCGCTTGTAGTACGTCGCATGGTAACTTGTCCAGCCCATTTCGATTCTCCTTTATATTAGTTTGTTTGGTTTGCTCACTATATTTGCAAACAAAATTCAGGCCATGCTAACCACAGCAAAAACAAAATCGGGAAACTATCTTCCGACAGCCTCCCGATCATCAAGTATTATATTCTTTCATGGGGCAGAACCAGGGGCGCTCCGTAAAAATCTCGCCCGTGTCCTCATCTGTAGCATCCTCGTCAGTAATGCCACAGGTGTAATTGGTGAAATGCGCGTTCGGCTGACAGCAGGGACACACATCACAACCAGTGGGTAGCTCCATATCCTCAATTATAACCATGTTTGCACCTCCTAATATATCACAATCTCTTTTGTGAACAGCATCCACAACCCCAAGGGAGCCAGTAGCACCACCACCGTGGCGTCCTGATCTTCCGGCGTTGTGCCAGTAGAACACAGCCACAGTACAACAGCGCAAACCAGCAACAGGCCAATCGCCATCAGTTTTTGCTCAAAACGCTTGCTCATTTTGACGCCTCCTTAGTATTTGATCTCAATGCGCTTGTTGCCAGCTTCCAGCGCCTTGTCCAGCTTTTCGGAAATCACGGTCAGCTGCTCAGCTCTCAGCACCGCCAGCGACGCTTCCATACCAGCACAGCGCTTGGAATGTGTTTTGTAATACTCAGTCGTCAGCTTGATTGCTTCCAGCATCCAGGCCACTTCATTTTTGGTAAAAGTCTGCATTATTAGCACCTCCTACTATAATTACAACCGCTTATCCAGCTTTGCTAACCGGCCCCAAAAATAAGAATAGGCGGGCCAGCGTTTCCACCAGTCCGCCCATATGAATCATAGTTTCAGCCACCATTCCGGCGCAATAAACAAGTCTCCATCTACTTCTTCCAGCGCCCAGCCGTCCAGCTCATCCCACGGCCACGTCACCACGATTTCCCACGGCTTTGTCTCGCTGTTTCCATAATCAGCCAGGACAACCAGCGATTGCTCATCAAATTTACGATATGAATTTGCCGCCAAAAATTCCACGCTGACAACCTTGCGCGTCTCCGTTGCATCGGTGATATACACCGTCCGGCCAGCGGCCAGCGCTTGCTCCACAGCGGCACAAATTTCAACTGCTTTTGTCATTTTCGACACCTCCCACTATATATACAAACGATTTTGAAATTTTGCTAACCTAAATGGAAAAGGGGAGGCGTTTTAGCCTCCCCTCCCATATTAGGTAAACAGCGTTTCCTTTTTCAGCGCGGCGACGTGCTGCTGCGCGATCTCCATAATCTTGTCGTCCGTAAAATCAGCCGTCAGCTTGACGATCTCGTTCCAGTTACGGCGGGTATAGGTTTGCTCAGTGATTTCCACAAAAGCACCCAGGCCGAAACTGTGCATCATGCCGGTGCCCGTACCGCTCCATACGGACAGGTGAAGCTGAGGCCGTACCAAACCAGTGTAGCGGTGGCCGTCCCGCACGTCGTTCCAGATCAGCCGTGCTTGGAGCAGCTTGCCGTTGGGCAAGTCCAGGTACTTTGTGGCGGCTTTCTCATTGTGGTTCAGCAGATACTGGAAGTCCAGCTTGAAACCATTTTTGAGTTTTGCGTTCCACCGATCAATTTGTTCGTGTGTGTAGCTTGCCATTTTTGTGTCCTCCCTAAATTCGATTTTGGGTGTGCTCACTATATATACAAACCGTTCTGAAAATTTGCTAACCACAAAAGCAAAAAAGCGGGGCCGCTCCGAAAAGCAACCCCGCTAATCTGCTCCGGTTCTCAGGCGGTGGCCTGCGCCCGCTCCACCTCAGCCTTGGCACGCCGCTCCTTCCAGGCGTGCTTCCGCTCCATCTCCATCTTCCGTGCCTCCGCCTTGGCCTTGGCCTGCCGCGCAGCCCAGCGCCGCGCCCGCTTGGGGTCGCTGCTCTCCTGCTTGGCGATGGCCGTCACGCGCTCGCCCCAGCTCGGGATACCAGCGGCGCGGTGCCGGCGGTACTCCGCCTTGGTAATCTCCATGTTGTTGTCAAACATGGCAGCATCGCGCTTCGTCATGTGTCCGACGAACTTCTGCCCGTTCTTCTCACCGATCATGTAAATCTTGCTCATTTTGTCGTTCCTCCGTTTTCGTTTTTTTGTTGGGGAGGCTCCCCACTATATATCACAGACAGCCTCCCATATTTGCTAACCTATCCCGAAAAATTTTCTGGAAAACAGAAAAGCGGGCCAGCCCTTCCAGGCCAGCCCACCGATATATCAGCCGTAAATCCAGTCTCCAAAAATCGCGTATTGTAAGATGCCGTCCGCGTTGTCAGCATCGTACTGGTCAAAATCGTCGTTTCCCGACTTTTCCACGTACTTTTTCCAGCCGTCCAGCAGTTTTTCCAAAGTCAGCTCGTGCTCTTTGTCCTCCTCACGATCATAAACCGTCAGCTTGCCGTGGGAGCCGTCAGCGCAGCCCCGTTCCAGGATATCAGCCAAAACATCCTCGTAGCAGATATCAGCCTCCGACTTATTATCCGGCCCCAGCAGCCGCGCCCGCGCCGCCGTGTAATCCTCCTCCTTGTAGCAGATTTCCGCCCAGTAGTCAAATCCGCCCGCCTCACAGCAGAGGACATAATCTACAACGTCCTGCGTGGTGATGGTCAATTCCTTCTTGATCTCAATTTTGTGCTCCATGGTCAATCCTTCCCGGCCTTGCGGCCTATTAGTTTTTTGAGCCTCTACTATATTTACAGGATGAAATGCGTATTTGCTAACCATCCATGAAAAAGCGGCGGAGTTTTTATCCTCCGCCGCTCCGTATTTACTCCGCCTCCGCCAGGGCTTTCAGCTCATCCATCTGGAAAGTTTTGTGGTAGGTTTGGCCGTCATAGCACGTCTCCCGGAACACAACGCCGTCGATCTCCCGCAAATTGTCCTCGCTAATCGCATACCAAAACTTTCCACGCTTGGGAGTGCTCTTGTAATGAGCCAGCATAGCCTCCCGCGCCTCCGCCAGCGTCTCAAAATCACCAACGACGACGGTTTTTCTGGTTTTGGTGGAGCGGTAAACGTGATACACTTTTTTCATTTTGGATACCTCCATTATTTTGGTTTCTACTATATTTACAGGACAATCCCGCATTTTTGCTAACCAAAAGGCATAAAAAATGCCGGGGATTTTTCATCCCCGGCCAGTATTTACAGATAAACCGCCAGCATAGCTTCAGCCTCCGCCAGCTCCTTTTTGGCCCGCTCCAGCGCCGCACGATCAATCTCAATATATTTAGTGTCGCCCGCCGCCTCCTCCTCGCGTAAATCCTCCAGAATTTCCTCAATCGCTTCCTTCATGTCATCCACCTTGGATTGACAACGCGATATCCTTTGCGCCAGCCTTTCCGGCGCATTTTCACGCGCCCAGGCTGTCCATTTACGCTTGCGCTCCATGCGCTCCTCAGCCTCCCGCCGCTCCTCTTCAGCACGGCGACGGCTCGCCTCCTCAGCCTCCGCCGCATTGAATCTAAAAGTGATCTGCCCGCAGCCGTTCAGCTTGGAATAATTCAAAAAGACGTGCCGCCCATTCCATTCCATCGTGTAGTAGTTGTGGCGGCAATAATCGCCCTGAAATTGTGGTACCATAGTCGTGTGCTGTTCCATCTTTTCGATGCAAATAGCTGTTTGTTTTCTGGACAACCACATTCCCTTATTTGTCCCGGCCCGCTCCAAAAGAGACGGGAGAAACGTGTCATAAAACCAGTTCATTTTTGTGCCTCCGTCAATCGTTATGTTGTTTGCTTACACTATAATTACAGACGGAAAAAACAATTTGCTAACGGCCAAAATTAAAAAGGCGGGGAATTTTCTCCCCGCCTAAATCAATATTTACAGCGCGATCTTTTCACCGGTCAGCACATCCGTCACAGTAGCACCAGCGCCGAAGGTGGCCCGCATCTCCGCCAGCTCCTCAGCACTTGGAGCCTTGCACCGCGCCCGGTACGCATCCAAAAATGCAGCGTTTTCCGTCTCCCTCGCTGCCCGCGTCGCCTCCGCGTTCACCTTGTCCGTAACCATGCCCAGCTGCTCCAGCAAGTCGTCCATCAGCACCCGGCCAATGCAATTCCGGGCGACGCCCTCCGCGTCAATGCTGATCTTTCCCTCCGCCAGCTCCGCCCGCACCTTGTCCAGCTGTTTCTCAGCTTCCTTTTTCCAGAACTCGCCCAGCTCGCCGCTCAGCTCCCGTTGAAACCGTGTCATAACTTGTGGCCTCCTTAATGTTTTTTGGGTTCCTACTATAATAACAGACGGCCATCAGGTTTTGCTAACTGTCCAGAAAAGTTTTCTAAAGTACAGAAAAGGCGGGCCAGTCTCCCAGCCCGCCGTATCCGTTACGCAACCGCGATATTTGCGCCCTGCCTCTTTTCGATCTTCTCGCTGCCGTAGTAGCCTCTGATCTCGTCCAGCGTCAGGGATTTTCTGCCCCGCTTTTTGTAGCCATCCCGGTGGAAATACCATGCGGCCTTGTTAGAACTCCAACGGAAAGCCAGCGCCTTCAGCTCGTCCTTATGCGGGCGCGTGTCACCAGTTACCCAAACCCAGGAGCCGCAAACCTCGATCTCGATGCCGTCCATGTGAATCAGCTTTTCGATGATGTCCATGAACTCCGCCGCCGTCTCCGTCGTGGCCGTGCGGGACTGGTAAAATTCGCCCTCCGCGTTTTTGTGGGTATCCTTCAGACTGGTGAACAGCTTTTCATATTCCGCGTTGATCTCCTTCATGGCCTGCTCCGTTCCGCCCACGTCGGGATGGTGCTTCATAGCCAGCCGGTGATACTGCTTTTTCAAGTCCTCCAATGTCTCAGGATTGCTAAACCATTTCATATCTGTCAGCCTCCATTGAGCTTGCCGCCAGTGTTCCAGCGGCTCCATCATTGGTTCACACTATAATTACAGGCCGTTCCCTCCATTTGCTAACCGTTCAGAAAAAAATAGCTTCCAGGGCGGAAAATGAAAAGGGGCGGGGAAATTCCCCGCCCGTCTCCATATCATGCAGCCGCATCCACACAGAACGTCAGCAGCTTTTTCACGTTGTACCGGTTCGCAGCCTCCAGAACTTCCTCCGTCCGGCTCTTGACGATCTGCCAAGCGTCGCCGTCCTTTTTCCGGGTGAACGTCTCCGCGATGTACTCGCCGGTGCCGTCGTAGTGCTTCATGTAGTAGACGCGGCGGATTGTCTCAGTGTCCTCCGTGGCGGCGATGACTTTGAAAAATGCGGGATAGTCGTTCCCGTAGGCCGGATTATACAGGTAGTTTGCGATATCGAACTTGTAGCCGTTCGGGGCCTCCATGCTCAGGATTTTCTTGATGTAGTCTTTCTTCAGGTTTCTTGCCATAGCTCAGCGCCTCCATAAAGTTTTTTTGTTTGCCAATTCTACTATAATTACAGGCCATACATAGCTAACACATTCTGGTATGCGTTTATTTTTCCCATCCAATAAGCTCGGTTTATCATATCCCCCTTTTTGTAATACTTATCCGCCATAGTCTCAGCATATTCCAGCATCTCAATGATTTTTTCTTTGGTCATTTTATCTGCCTCCATTTTATTGGATTTCTACTATATTTTCAAAACTGTTCCGTAATTTGCTAACCGTTCAAAAAGATATTCTCCAATCCAGAAAATGAAAAAAGGGCAGGGAAGTGATCTCCCTGCCCAGTGCTATTATTTTACTTTTGTGACCTCCACATAGTCCGCGCCGTACTGCTCCAGCATCTGCTGCCCTTGCGCTCTCGCGGCCTCCTCCGTCGCCTCGTTGATATAAATGCGCGTGATATCAATAGGCCAATGGAAAGCGTCATATTTTCCAAACGTCAACCGCCAGCGGGGAAGGCAAGCGTTGAACACTTCCAAAAAAGCGCAGTAGCTACTGCCATCCAGATTGTAAAAATCCGTGGAGTATACCGGCGTCCAGTCTTTTGTTGTGTACGCCTCACAGTAAATCGCATAGAACGCCTCCGTGAAATGTTCCAGCTTGATACCCTCCGGGCTTGCCTTCAGCATTTTCCACATTGCCTTATAATCCAGCATTTCCATACCTCCATTATGTTGTTTGGCTGATCTACTATATTTACAGACATTCCGCCGTTACTGCTAACCAGTCCGCAAAAATAATTTTCCAGTCCAGAAAATGAAAAGCGGACGGGATTTCTCCCGTCCGCCATATCACAGCGCGATATTATTCGCTACCAGGATATCCACCACCAGGCACCAGTCCCTGAATACCTCCCGCGTTTTGTCGTGCATCCGTCCATACGCGTGCTCCAGCGTGCCCAGCAGCTCAAACAACCGCTTTTCCTCGCTTTGCAAGTATTTAATATTTTCGTCCATGTCGTGGCCTCCATTATGTTGATTTTTTAGGTTCCCTACTATAATTACAGACGATACAATCCGCTTGCTAACCAGGCAAACGAAAAAACCGGGCCACACTGAGCGGCCCGGTCATGTGTTCCATTATGCGGCCTCCACCATGGCCTGATACTTTGCGGGGATTTTCCGGTATTTCCGAACGGTGTGCCCGCTGCTCCATTCGTTGATGTACACCTCCCGGATGACAAAGGTATACAGTTTTCCAGTCTCATCATACAGAAGAACGTCGCCGCATCCCAGCGTCCCCTCCCGCATTTGGAGCACCTGCCCGCCGGCCTCCGTATACTTTGCGATCAACTCATCCACGCTTGTACTGGTGTACAGCGTCTTTTCCCGTGGGAACATTTCCCGGAGTGTCTTTGCCATATCTCAGCGCCTCCATTATGTTTTTGTGACTTCCTACTATAATTACAGAATCCCGGTGCAGTCTGCTAACCGCGCCGGGAAACTTTTTCAAATTGAAATGCTCAGGGTAAGCGGCTCCGCGATCTGCCCCACGCGGTAAATGGAAATGCTTCCGGTTGCGTCCAGGTTGGCCCGCCGCGCCTTGTCTCGCGCCTTGTCAATAGCGGCTTCCCGGCTCCCAGCCTTTACGCTGTAGGTTTTCCGTCCGCCTCCGTACAGCTGAAAAGTGATCTTGAATGTGTACATCCTGAATCCCTCCGTTGTTATGTTGTTTTTTTTGTGGCCTCTACTGTAATTACAAAGGCGCGGCGGGAATTGCTAACCGTTCCGATAATTTTTCTTGTGTTCCGCCCTCCGCCGTTCCGCCCTTGCCTCCCTCAGCAGCTCCACCTTCAGCGCCTCCAGCTCCGCTAAATCCCGGCGGATTGAATTTCTCCATCCGCTCCGCCGTGCGGCCTCCAGTCGCCTCCGTTCCCGTGCCTGCATTCGGTACCAGTCCGCGCCGTGTTCCTGCATCCGTTCCGCCTCCTCCCAAAAAGCAAAGCGGGCGGGATACCCTAGGCACCCGCCCGCGTTTCGCTGTTCTTAGATGAAGTACATCTCGCCGTTGATTTCCAGGGCGATGGCCTCCTGCCCCATGTCGTGCTTCAGCTCCTCGCACAGCTCCACGACCTCGCCGATGTGCGCCTGGAGGTCAGCTTCAGCGGCATAGGCGAATACAACGGTGGTGGCCTCAGCAACCAGCCCAGCGACGGGAGACAACCAGTAGCCCAGCGCGGCGGTGGAGGTAGAGCCGCCGAACAGCCCAGCCAACAGGGAAGCGGTTTTCTTGACCTGCTCCGTGTTGTCGGTGGCCTCGCTGACGCCATTGGTGGCGGGCACGTACACGGTGATCTTGCTGCTCAGCTTGAAGCAGTTCTGCAGTTTGGCGTTGATGATGTTCATGGTAAAATCTCCTTTATGTTGTTTTGTTGTTGCGGGCCGGTGCTCGGTGAACTTCACCGGCCCGCTGTTATAGTTACAGGTGGATTTCTTGCCTTGCTAACCGACCGACTATGTTTTTTTGGCTCTTTTTACGCCGTCCGCAGACTTTCCAGCGCCGCCCGCATCTTGACGATCCTCTTGTGTACAGCCACGTTAGAGATACCCACGACTTGCGCGATCTCGCGCTCGGTCATGTGTGCGGCCACAAGCTCCAGAATCTGCTGCCCGATCTTGTCCAGCTCGCCCCGATAGGCGTCCAGCGTCGCCCGGATGATGGCGCTTTCCTCGGTGTTATCGTGCCCGCTCTCCACCATCGTCTCCAGATAGCTCGCGGTGTTGCCCTCGCCGTCGTCGATCTCCCAGTCATACGCCGCGCCGTGTTTGGCGTCCTGATAGTGAACCGCCGCGATGCTCGCCCGTGCCGCATTGTAGACGATGGACACCAGGCGGATGGGGCGCTTGCCTTGCGCGGCCCGCTTTTCATTGGTGGCCGTTAGCTTTTCAACGTCGCCCAGCTTATCAAGCACCCGGATGACCGTTTCACTGATAAACTCATCAAAATCATGGGCACGGAAGCAAGCGAAAGCGGGAACTTCAGAAAACTGCAGGTAATGATCTTCGGTGCTATACCGGATTTCATTCTTTGCGGCCTTGCGAACACAGGCGGACATCATTTTGACCTGCCCGGCCTCGCCCAGCTCGCCCCACTCGCGGATGATCTCGCAGACGTTAGCTTCAGCGTTGACGCCCTCAGCCTCAGCCCACGCCTGCTTCAGACACAGGGAGAAAACGATTTCGGACACCTTGCAGCCGATCTCAGCGGCGGCAGCTTTACGGATAGCCCAGGCGCGGCCCATGATGGCCTTCAGATTGTAACTCTTTTTCATTGCTTTTGATCTCCTTTAAGTTTATGTATTTTTGGCTCAATGGGAAGGGAAGCAAGGGGAAGCACTCAGCGCCCCAGACGGCCCGCGCCCCGTCCCTTGAACTGTCTATATCTTACCAAAAAATATCCTAACTGTCAACTATGTATTTTTGACTCAAAAGAAAAAGATTGCAAAAGTAGCCCATTTTGCAATGAATAGGGCATAAATACCCATAAAAAAGTGATGATTTCAAGATCATTTTTTTGTCAAAGTGCTGCCTTTTTAGGACTAAGTTTGTGCATTTTGACGGATAGCAGTCCCGGCATGGCCTGCACCTGCCCAGTGCCCAGCACCAGCGCCCCAGCAATGCCCTAGCACGCCCCAGGAGGGCAAGAGGAGAGGAGGAGAGGGAGAGACACGGCCAGACGGACACAGCACGCCCAGCACCCCAGGAGACGCCCGGAGGCGATCAGCACCCGCCCCGCCTGCACCTGCACCACCTGCCCGGAGAAGGACGCCCCGCCGCCCGGATGATCTGCACCACCGGCCAGCCCTCAGCCCAGCACCACGACGGACACGGCCAGCCCCCCAGGAGCTGCACCGGCCAGCTGCCAGCGCTCCACGAATCCCAGCGACACGCCCAGCGCCTGCACCTGCACCGGATGGGAGAAGGAGAGGAGAGGGAGAGAGGCAAGGAGAGAGGAGCAAAGCAAAACAGCCCGCCGCCGTGCCGTCAAAGTCATATATACCGAACCGATGCCCACCAGCACCTGCCCAGCCCCTGAGAACTCCCAGCCGTTGCCCGTCCTGCTACCTGCTCAGCTCTTGCGCCCGTTGTCGTGCAATTCTGCTTTTGGAGAGTTTGCAGAACCCCGGCCCCCTGAAGCCCCGATTGCAGACGGTGAACACCTGCCCGCCCGCCTGCTCAGCATATAGGCACCGGGGGAGCCTCTACATTTCCAACGTCCCGGTCAATTTTACAAATTGACTCAGTACCTTCCATCCCTCACGTACCCCTCATTTTTCACTCGGCAATAATCTCGGGCTTCTCCCCTTTACAGTCAAGAAAACATCACCTGCACCAGTAGCAAAATCTCAACGATTGTTACTCAAGAATATCATAATCGTTTGAATTTCTACCAATTACAGACGCATTTTTACTCGATAGAAATAAAAATACATAAACTTTTTATTGACTTCAGGCCGTCTTTATGGTACAATAAATTATAGAAAACTCTAATTGTAGACGTGAGTTCTGACTACTTTGGATGAGGTGATCTTATGAACGCTCAGCTTACACTGTTCGATCAGGCTTTTCAGACCAGCACTACGGTAAACCACTCTTGCAAAATCATTCAGTTCCCTGGAATTGCTGAGCCTCCTAAAAAGACCAACTATCGCAAGGGAGAGGAGCAAACCGTCTTCCCGATTAAGAACCGCGATCAGCTGGATGCTATGGCTGCTTGGCTTCGGGCCAATGCTGACCGGAAGTATCTTCTGGGCTTCATCCTTGGCATCAACCTGGGATTAAGAGCTAATGAGCTGCTGGAACTCAAGTGCTCTGATATCTTCTTCCCTGATGGTACCATCCGGCACATTGCTGGCGATTATGCTGATACTACCGACCGGATTTCTGTCTTCCAAGAGAAGGTGGATAAACGCCGCTGTCTCTATCTCAATGACTCTTGTGTACGGGCCATTCAATGGTATTATGGCGATACTATCGGTCTTTACTCTGATGAGTACATCTTCTCCTCTCGTGAAGGTGGACATATCGAAGTGGATACTTTGCGTAAGGTGCTCAAGAAAGCAGCCAAGGCTTGTGGAATCAAGCAGAACATCGGCACTCATACTTTGCGCAAGACTTTCGGATACCTTCACTACCAAAGCAATCATGACATTGTGTTTCTTCAGCGACTTTTCGGTCATTCCAGTGCATTGATTACTATGCGATACATTGGGATTGCTGATGAGGAGGAAAAGCGAGCTTACCACGATGTTTCTATTGATCTGCTGGGTAATATTTGATTTTTTTGGTTCTGGGCGACTCACTCTCAGCCAAGACAAAAGTAAGTAATATGTAGGCAGTTCATACATCGGTTGCTATCTGTAGTCTTATAGTGTGCTGGGTTAGGCCGCTTCCGTAGTGGCTACAATCCGCTGAGCGTAGCGAAGCGGCCTAACTGCATTTTCGCTCAAACCTAAAATCACATTTTTTACAACTTTTTTGCCCACTTTAGGCGTAGCCTTTTTACCCCCTTCCCCTATAAGGGACGGTTTTGAAAAACCCTTGTGCCGCAACGGTTTGAGGGGTGTCAAAACTCGATTTTGGAACCTCGAAAGTTCCAAGCCCATTTTCCCACTCCGAACTTTTGAACTTTTTTGGAGGTTTACTATGGTCGAGATACAGAATCCCGGCAGCTTGTTTTATCTGCCGCAGGATGAAAAAGAGGCTGCGGCGATCACCACAAATGGCGTACTCCGTAAAAACGGTTATGCCGTTTTAGGCAAGGGGCAAGCGCTGGAAGCCAAACAGCTTTTCCCTGGATTGGAAAAGCGTCTGGGCGAATACCTCTTTCGCTACGGCAACCGTGCGTTCTATATGGGTGTGCATCAGCTGGGGGAGCACCTTACATCTTTGATAACCTTCCCTACCAAATACCACTACCGTAACGACTCCAGCTTGGATCTTATCACTGGCTCTGCCCACCAAGTCAAAGCAATCGCTGATAAGTTCCAGCTGAAGAAGGTTTATATGCCGCCAGTCGGTTGTGGTTTAGGCAAACTGGATTATGAGAAGCAGGTACGTCCCATTCTTCAAAAGATACTGACTGACGACCGATTTGTTGTAGCTCTGGGATATGAGAATTTTTAGGAGGTGAGAAAATCATGGAAAAGAGACGCAAGCTGACGCAGGATGAACGTCGTACCGTTTATGACAAAATGGGCGGTCGATGTGCGTACTGTGGTGAAGCCCTGGCCTATAAGGATATGCAGGTAGACCATGTTGTGCCGCTGCGGGGCTTTAACGATAGCTCCGGCGATGTGCTGGAAAATATGCTACCGGCCTGTCGAAGCTGTAATCACTATAAGCGCGGCAATACTTTGGAAGGATGGCGCAAGATACTTGAAGCGACGCCGGCCACCTTGGAGCGGGATTGCTATACTTACCGTCAGGCTGTACGGTTTGGTATGGTTACGCCGACACCAAGGAAGGTAACTTTCTATTTTGAGAAGATGTGTAGCTCCGCACCGCTTCAAAGTGACAGAGTAGAGTTTGGATAAAGCAGGAAGGGGAGATCACTTTGTTTACTGCTAAGGATATTCGCCAGGAGATGACACGGCTTGATAAAGAGTCTGGCATTGACGCCAGCAAGATCCCTATTCGCATTTCAACCCGCATGACCTCAACTTGGGGCAAGTGTGTGTGCTACAGAGTACACGGCAAATCCATAGTCAAGGAGCTGGTCTTTGCTGATCGCCTGCTTCGGTGGGCTACCTATGATCACCTTTTGGAAGTGATACGGCATGAGTACGCCCACGCCTATGTCTGCATTGCGTTCAATAAACCAGGTGAGGGTCATAGTAGCCGCTGGCGTTATTGGGCGATACGCTTTGGATGTTCTGGTAAAAGGTGCAACAATTTTCCCGACGTGAATAGTAATGGGCAGACTAAGAAAACGGTAAAGTACATAGTTACCTGTACAACCTGTGGCACCATCTTCAAGTACCAACGTAGAACTCAAGTTATACAAGCGTTAGAACGAAATCCCGGATGCACAAGCTATATATGCGGTAAGTGCCACGGGCACAAATTTCTTTTGCAAAGAGAACAAAATACATAGTGAAAAGGAGTGATTTCAGTGAGCAAAAATGATGTCTTTTGTCGGCGCGTCCCTGAAGGTGCGTGGATCAATATTCCTGGTACTTTTGACTTGAAGCAAATTGCGGATTCTGGGCAGTGCTTTCGGCTTACGCCTTTACAGGGCGGAGGATATGTCGCTGTGACCAAAGATCATTTGGTCAAGATAGTTCCCCATAAAGAGGGAGGCTACGTTTTCCATTGCCCATTTGAAGATTTCCGGGATGTATGGATTGACTATTTCGATCTTGAAGCGGACTATACAGCATATCAAGAGAAAATGAGCGGCGATCCATTTTTGCAGAAAGCGATTGCTGCCGGTGGCGGTATTCGGATTTTGCGGCAGGATTTATGGGAGATGGTTGTGACCTTTACGATCTCTCAGCGGAATAACATCCCACGCATCCGCAAAGCGGTTGATACTCTCTGCCAGTTGTACGGAACAAAGCTGGGGGAGATTGAAGGACAGGAGTTTTACTCATTTCCTACGCCAGATCAGTTGAAGGGGCAAGACCTTTCGCCGGTATCGCTGGGATATCGGGAGCGTTATGTAAGTGAGCTGGCTGAGCAAGATCCTTGGATTTGGTTTAACCTTCATGCGCTGAGCGATAAGTATGCCAAGAAGACTCTGATGGATATGAACGGCATTGGTGAGAAGGTTGCGAACTGTGTCATGCTGTTTGGGCTTCACCGAATGGACAGCTACCCAAGGGACGTATGGATCAATCGCATGATTGACGACATCTACCATGGCGAGTTTAATCCTGAGCAATATGCTGGTTTCGCCGGGTATGTTCAACAACTGCAATTCTTCTACTATCGCCAAGTGGCGAAGGAGGAAGACGCATGATTGTTAAGGTATGTGACGTAATCATGGGAGCAGGCAAAACAGAGTCAGCTATCACACAGATGAAACAGGATAAGGAGAACCGCTACATTTTCATTACTCCATATTTGGAGGAAGTGAAACGAATCAAAAGTAGCTGCTCTGAGCGCCACTTCAAAGATCCGCAGAGCAAAAGTGAGGGTGGCAAACTGGAGAATCTTCACTATTTGCTGTCTGCGAAACACAATATCGCCAGTACCCATGCTTTGTTTGAGGCTTACAACGAGGAAACGATCGGCCTCATTCGGGACGGAGAATATAAGCTCGTTTTGGACGAAGTTTTTCAAGCTGTTCAGATAATCAAGATTTCTCCCAAGGATTTGCAAATCCTCAAAAATGACATGATCGAAGTAGGGAAGGATTATCGGGTACGTTGGATTAAGGACGATTATGACGGGCGCTTCAATGACTGGCGGGATATGTGCCTCACAGGGAATGTCCTTTTGTACAACGATTGCCTCTTGCTTTGGGAGTTTTCCATTGAGGTGTTCCAAGCATTTAAGGAAATCATCATTCTGACCTATATGTTCGATTCTCAGGTGCAGAAGTATTACTTTGACGTAAATGGTGTTGAGGTTCAGTATATTGGAACCGTTCATGAAAATGGAGTATACCGTTTTAGTGACACGCCTATGCTGCCAGAGTACGTCAGGGATCTGCCAGCAAAAATCCATATCGTAGATGATGATAAGCTCAACAAGATTGGTGACGGGCGTTCAAGTCTATCTTCCACATGGTATGGGAAAGCGCGAGGAGCTAAAGGTCAGCCACATATCAAACAGCTCCGCAACAATTTGGCAAATTTGTTCAAGCACAAATATAATTCGGCCTCTAATCGTAACCTGTGGACAGTATTTAAGGATTATCAGAATCTGCTTAAAGGCAAAGGATATACCAAGGGTTTCCTTTCATGCAATATCCGGGCCACGAACGCTTATAGGAATAGGGACTGCTTGGCTTATTGTGTCAATGTATATTACAATCCGCTACTGAAGAACTACTTCCAGGAGCATGGTATTGAGGTGTATGAAGACGATTATGCGCTGAGCGAGATGATCCAGTGGGTGTGGCGTTCGGCAATCAGAGACGGTAAGGAGATATGGGTATACATTCCCAGCCGGCGTATGAGAGAGCTGTTTCAGAATTGGTTGAACGGCTTTATCCAAACAGAAGTTCAGGAATAATGCGGCGTCAACGGATACTTTGATCGTATAGGAAACCTACAATTTTTGGAGAGCTGACGCGGCGGTGTGAAATGAAAGGAGGCTTACAATGGGCACCGCACGGGAAGATTGCATTTGGTTTGATCAATGTGGTCATGAATGTTTTGGGAGGTGCGATGATTTCTCTCCGATTGATAGCTCGGATGAGGACGTGGCGTTCTATCAGCAAGTGTTAAAAGAGAACGCTGAGGAGTATGACAAACTGATTCGAGAATTTTCAGGGAGGGAGGAGACGCATCTTGAATCGTGAAAATCGCAGGGCTTTACAAAAGAAGCTCAGGGATAAAAAAGCACGCACATTGGCATCGGACGTTCTTGGAGCGCTGGGTGATAAAATCAATGACGTGATTCAAGACGGTGACCTGGTTACTTTGAATGTAGGGCAGATTGTGGGCAGGAAGGACTATCCGCATATGCAGGAAGGGTACCGGAAGTTCGTGGAATCGAGTCACGGGAAGGTGTTTGTTGCCCATCCGCACCATAAACGGCCTGACGGATTTTCTGCCACGATTGAGCTGGAGGGTGTGGAGAACTGGATTTTCTGGTATGGAGATTTGATCCGTGTAGAAGAAATCCATACGGAGGAGGTGGAATAGGTCATGAGTAATGGGGTCTATATCGTGTCAGTAGACGCTAAGGATCTATTTCTTTCAAACTATTCCAGCCCGAGCAGCGCGGAGTATAGCGTGAAGATGACCGGCGCAGACCACAATGACCAGTTCAATACCAAGCGATTTATCAACACTTTGGATTATAGCCTTGACCTGATTAAGCTGAGGGAGGTCTATGAGAAGGTCTATCGTCGTATGGATTTCACATTCAGCAAGCGAGGAAAAGAGTATTGCCGTCGTGTGATCAATGTTACTTTCAAGTACAGTGTCAAAGAGTTCAACCGGTTCTTTGGCAATGTCTATATCAAGTTCGGCTATTTGCCACAGGATATTGAGCTGGTAGACAACATCTGCATGAAGGATGGAGAGCTGATTGCGGTACGGGTGGATGCTCCAGTAGAGAATCCAATCAGTCAACAAGACTTGGGGGATCTCTTTGAATTTGATAATGGCACATATCGCCTGGGCAAAACCATGAAGGTGTTGTTGACGGTGGCCCAGCTTCGGGAGCGCCTTTATCAAAATGGCTTTGTGTGTGATGGGATTACATTCCGCCGATTCAAACGGTCGAGCGGCAGCAGCCGTATTGGGAAATGTCTGTTTATTGATGAACGGCTTTATTCGCGGATGCACCGCTGGGAGCTTTGTGGCTTGAAGGTGAAGGAAGGACAAGAGATAGATCTGGCGGCTCTGGAAGCCTATATTGCTCTTACGCTTAGCAGCATCATTGGCACGCTCCCGCTTCGTCCTGAGAACTTTCTGGTGATCGAAGACTATGAAAGCGTATTCAAGGATCGAGCCATAGTAACACGGATCGGCGATGATGGTTGGTTGACCTCTAAGCCAGAGGAGATTGAGGTCGTGAACAATATCTGGGATGGGCAATCTCTCATCGACAAGTCTGCTATGGGAGAATATGAGAATTATGGTATGATTCTGTTAAGGAACCGATTTTTCAAATCGGCCTGCTTCAATGCGAACATCCAACAGTTCTTCGCCGATCATGGAATTACTGATGTTTCCCAACTGTCAGGATTTACACTGGCTCAGGATATCAGCGACATCAAGATTATCACCACTCCCAGCAGTATTAAGTATGTCAAATTTGGGTCGCTGGAGCAGTGGCTTCAGATGCTGGAAGAAGACAGTAATTTTGGTGTAGTAAAGCATGAGAAGCCGACACATTTTTTCGATGGCCGTATGGTGCAAGTACATTATCAACTGTTGAATACTCTTCAGCTGTCACAACAAGATGTTGACCAGCTGGTTAAACCCTCCCTGGATTATTTGCGGTTGATTCAAACAGATCCTGCGGTACTGAGGTATCATATTCGATACTCTGGTGAGGATGGCGGCGTGGACGGTGATGGGATCTCGACTACCAACGATGTCGTATATCAAATGCTGGGCATTACGGATGAGTTTGCAAAAACGAAGCTGTATCACAACTTCAAAACCGAAGTGTCAAAGTCATTTAAGAAAGAGCTGGCTCGTGGGCATATCCTGGTTGACGGAAATTATTCTACGTTGCTTGGGAACCCTATTGAGATGCTTCGTGCGTCTATCGGGCAGTTTGATGGAACCAGCAGTATTGGTATCGGAAATATTTTTTGCAAACAGTTTGCATTTGGTCAAACCATTCTTGGATCACGTAGCCCTCATGTAACAATGGGGAATGTCTTATTGGCAAAGAATGTTGACAATGCAGATATCCAAAAGTATGTGAATCCAACAAAAGAAATTGTGTGCGTCAATAGTATTGGCGAGAATATCCTTTTCCGGCTGTCTGGTGCAGACTTTGATTCAGATACTATGCTGTTGACGAACAATCAAATTTTGATTCATGCAGCCGAACGAAACTATCATCGCTTCTTGGTGCCTACCAGCATGGTAGATGCAAAGAAGATTACACGTCGCTACAGTAAATCTGATCTGGCAGATTTGGATATCAAAACTTCGGTCAATAAGATCGGGGAGATAGTAAATCTGTCACAGGAATTGAACACAAAGCTGTGGAACGCATTGAATAGCGGTGCTGACTTTTCAGAGTACGAAGAGCTGTATTGCGAAATTGCGCAACTTGACGTTTTGAGCAATATTGAAATTGACAAGGCCAAGCGTGAGTATGCTGTGGATAGTGTCGCGGAAATCAAACGGTTGAGAAAAAAGCATGAGACACGCGATGATGATGGCCGGCAGGTGAAGCCAAACTTCTTTGGGAAGATCGCACGCATGAAGGGCTACTATGATAGTCACAGCAAAAATTATCAGTTCCATGACACCACTATGGACTATTTGCAGCATAGTGTAAATGCGTATCGTATGGGGTATAGCTGTAAAACGTTTATCCCGTTTTCTGATATGCTGATAGACGGTGATTATGCACAGCGTTCTGTCAAATATCCACAGGTGGATCGGATTTTGGAGCTGGTGAGAAATATGCGGGCACAGATTAAGGCGGTATGGGATAGTAAAGATGATGGGTTGGATAATAAGGGAAAGGCTCTCATTGTTGCTGATATTCGTGAAGAGTGCTATACCTATATTAAATCAATCCAGCTGAGCCGTCATACTGCGTATAGACTTCTTTGTGCTATCGAGGAGCCGGCAAATCGTGATATATCCCGTAGCTTATTTTATGTGCTATTTGCTTTGCCTAATCAGAGCTTTCTGGATTTGATCCGGGAGAGCAGAACACCGATTGCTCTGTTGAATGAGGTAAAAGATGGTTCTGGGAATGTGCATATTTTTGGGTTCAATTTTCACAAGGCCGTAGCAAATTAGCCGAATGTAGACGGTAGTTTTTGTGTAAAGCATACAAATTCGGGCTGTTTTCGGTCGAATAATTCTAAACTGACCTCCAGAACTCCCGTCTATTGTCGGGGGTTCTGGAGGTTTCAAATTTGGTGATATAGGATGGAAAAGAAGTCTGTCCACAAAATCTATTGAAAAGGACTGAGTTTTGTGATTCCCATTACCAAGGAAGAGAAGGATATGCTGGTCAAGGCATTTCCTCCCTATAAGCCTCCATTCTATCGGTTCCCTCGGACGATGAAGCAGGATTCTAAGCGGCATCACTATTTCTGCACCGAGAGCGAAGAGCTGATGAGGGCGATTGCCAGCAGCAATAGTCGTGCGGCAGAGCTGGTGAAGGAGTTTGATCGCCAGAGGCAGTTGCGCGAGGCCCGCAAGAAAATGTGGGGCGGTGGAACAAATGGCAATTCGGGAACGGCGTGAGGAATACTCTCACGCCATCATTGACACCTCTGATATGACGGTGACAGAGTACACGCATGATGGTATTCGTACTTATAGTATCAGGGAGATTCTGGAACGCTGGAATGGGATTCCAGATATTGAAATCAATATCCGGCATAAGACAGATTTGCCGGCAGATGAGGGGTGAAGACATTCGTGAATCCAAAGTATGAACGCAGAGAAGGTGAGGATACATTTGAATATGGTCTTCGCCTAATTGAAATCAAGGTTGAACAAAAGCCTGATGACCTGGAATGGGGAGATATCGTTGAGGCTACCGGCATGGACTGTCATCGTGACAGTTTGAGAAAGGCAGCGTCGGTTACTCCGTATTCTGGTTATGCTGTTGCGCAGTATTTCAAAAAGAAGCTCGCAGCGCAGTGTAATCCTAATCAAGCTGATTACATGGGCGAGCTGGATTGCAAGATTGCAGAGATGCGTAAGGAAGCCAAACGGTTTTATGATCAACGTCGAGAGTTTAATAAGATGGTTGATCGGATTGGTCGGGAAGAGAATCTTGAAGATCGTCTGGTTGTGGCCGCACAGAGTTTGAATGAGTTGGTGCCGCTATCTATCAATAAAACAAGCGACTTCATCGACCAAAACGCAGAGGCTGTGATTGTGTTTGCTGACTGGCATTATGGCATGGTTACAGAGAACATTTGGGATCGGTACGATACCCAAGTATGTCGTAACCGTGTGGAGCGACTGGTGGAGCGGGCGACCGAACGTATCAGGCAAAATGGGTGCCGTAAGTTACACATCGTCCTTTTGGGCGATTTGGCCCATGGTGCTATTCATACCAGTGCTCGTGTCGCGTCTGAGGAGTTGGTATGTGACCAAATCATGCAAGTGTCCGAGATCGTTGCACAAGCGATCAGCACCTTGGCTGATGAGGTCGATCAAACAGTAGTACACGCAACTTATGGAAATCATTTACGCACTGTGCAGAATAAGCATGATAGTATTCATGCTGACAACATGGAGCGTTTGATTCCATGGTGGTTGGAGCAGCGTTTGGGCGATCGTGGGGATGTAGTTTTCCCCGCAGCTGAATATTACGAGTTTCTATATTTCTCTGTGTGTGGGTACAATATTTGCGCTGCACATGGAGATTTGGATAACGTAAAGAACGCTGGTAAAACGCTACATACATTGTTTGCCAAAAAGTATTCCTCGGATATTGACTATGTGCTGTTGGCAGATAAGCACCACAAAGAGGAATTTGAGGAGCTTGGCATCGAGAGTATGATTGCACCATGTCTTTGTGGAACAGATGATTACGCAAACGGAAAGCGCCTTTATTCCACACCAGCACAGCTGATGATGGTGTTTCGGCCTGGTGTGGGTGCTGACGCTTGTTACCAAATCAAACTGAATTAAGGAGCGGGAACAATGGTTAAGAATGATATTGTGTCCGCTCTGTGCGAGAAAGGATATTATAAGGATCAGGCCAGTGAAGTGGTTGACGATGTATTCCAAATTATCCGTGACGCATTGGTGCAGGGAGATTCGGTGCAAATTCGGGGGTTCGGTACGTTTGGCGTTAAGATTCATAAAGGTCGTAATAGCCTTGATATCTCTACAGGAGAGAAGAGGGTGTCTAATGATTGTCGGGTGCCTATGTTTAAGGCAAGTGATAGTCTAAAAGGGGCTGTGCGAGCCAGTGAATCAGCGGATGAATAACGACTCATTGAGAGCAAAAAAAATTTCCGCTTTTTCGTGTTTTCCTATTGACATCCATGTTCTGCTGTGGTATAGTATAGCCATAGAGAACGAAATACATAGCAAATCTCCCGCTCGGTTGAAGCGGGAGATACATGGGGCCATAGCTCAGCTGGGAGAGCGCCTGCCTTGCAAGCAGGGGGTCAGGAGTTCGATCCTCCTTGGTTCCACCAGATCATACCGTGTTGGTTATGCTGACGTTTGTGTGGTTCAGCTCATTACTTAACTGCTATCTCAGTCAGAAACCTATCGGCCATGGACGAGGTTCTACGGACGCACGGTTGATAACGGGATGTAGCTCAGTTGGTAGAGCACACGACTGATAATCGTGCGGTCAGAAGTTCGATTCTTCTCATCCCGACCAAGCACTTTGAAAAGTGAATATGGGGCCGTTTAGGATTCGACGGGGTTTTGAGAGTTCAAGACTCGCAGGTAGAAGACCGCCTCAAGGCTTAACCAAAAATGAAACGACAACACTGAAACTGTCATTATGATCCATCCCGCTTTTGCTACTTTTATGGCTGAGAGGGTTGCCGCCTGATTGGTGGGGATCTTCCAAAACGACGTACCGGCTGGATGTAGGTGAACGTCTGAGGTCAAAAATTTATCCAGCAGTTGCAGTTTTCCTTGTTACTGTGAAAAGAGACAAGGTGGTGGAGGTGTGCAAACCATTGTACGCCCTGGGCCAGATTTGACGGTATCGCAAGCGCCCGCTGTAAGGCATCGCTGAAAAATCGTCTATTGCGTAAGAAGGTCTTGTTCATGTAGGAATTTCGGACAGGGGTTCGATTCCCCTCGGCTCCACCATATAGAGGATGTAGTGTAATGGTAACACGCCTGCCCTGGGAGCAGGAATAGCGGTTCGAGTCCGACATCTTCTACCATTTTGGGACACTAACAGCAACTATACAAAACTTTTTTTGAGGAAAAGAAAACTATGTGTCCTGTTGAGACGCTTACAGCAACTTTTCAAAAAAATAACAATTCTGCTTTCAAATTGTCCTTTTTGATGCGTCTCGTTTGATTTATTGGCGGGTAGCCCAGTTGGTTAGAGCGCCTGACTGTTAATCAGGATGTCGCGGGTTCAAGTCCCGCCCTGCCAGCCAGAAGAACAAAACATGACGGGGAGTTTACAGAGATAGGTACCTGTACCAGTCTCGTTTTTAGAACCGTCTACATATTGCGGAATGGAGGAGCGGTTTCCTTGCCAGCCTCATAAGCTGGAGATCGTGGGTTCAAATCCCACTTCCGCAACCAGGGCTTTTCGGTGTTAGCAAGCTCCCTGTGGCCGGGGAGCCGTTTAACGGGCATCTGTTGAACAGAGAAACCGACTCACAGAAACTCACCCATAGAGTTACGACCAAGGAAGGGCGCGATAATAGTATGGGATTTGCGACTGAAATGCGCTGGCAATGCTGAAGCTACAACGGAGATGGAAAATCCGCTGTTTGTACGACAGAAATGCTACATTCAGGTAAACCCAAGAAGCGGTGTTACTGCTTGCATCTACCTAAGCAGCGTGGGTACTGCGATAGTGCCATTCATGTGGGAATAGCTCAACTGGTAGAGCGCCGTCCTTCCAAGTCGGATGTTGCGGGTTCAAGTCCCGTTTCCCACTCCAGCGCAGTTTATACCTGTGACTTCTCTACTTGATGGGTATGTAACGGCATACGCTGCCTTGAGCGTATTATAAGAGGCAAGGTGAGTGGAGACTAACTTCTCCCGGTGGCCCACAACCCGTAGTGAACGTAGAGCCGAGTGGGATACAGACCGCCATGTGGTGCTGGCCGCAGCGCCGTACAGTTTAGCGACGGTTAGATTGTCTGGCGGCTATATGGGGATGTGGCGGAATTGGCAGACGCACCGGATTTAGGTTCCGACGCCAAAAGCGTGTGGGTTCGACTCCCATCATCCCTACCATTGGAACGCTAACAGCAACTTTACACATGGAATCAACTTTTAATTGACAACCCAAAAATGCGTTCCGTAGTTTAATATGCTGGTGTGTTGGAATGGCAGACGAGGCGGACTCAAAATCCGTTGCCAGAGATGGCGTGTGGGTTCAAGTCCCACCACCAGCACCAAATGATACCGTAGCCAAGTGGTAAGGCTCTGGGCTGCAACCCCAGGATCATAGGTTCAAATCCTATCGGTATCTCCATATGGGGGTGTCGCCAAATGGAAAGGCACGGGACTTTGACTCCCGCATCATTGGTTCGATTCCAGTCACCCCTGCCATGGTGCCGACTTGTCACCGCCATACAAGTTGGGTCTGACATCGCCCGTCTTATCAAAGAATGTGTAGCGGCAGCACGCAGAAGGTTATGCGTGCTATGCGTTGGTTCTACGGCAATGTGAAAGCAAGTGCTGGCAACACACCGTAGAGACTATATGCTCCCATCTTACTAAATGGAATAGGTGGTCGCCCTCTCAAGGCGAAGATGCCGGTTCGAGTCCGGCTGGGAGTACCAATTAAAGCAGGTGGACATATGGCAAAACGATCTGGTCTGGTTAAGGAAACCACTGAGAAAATTGTAAAGAAGATCCCGGTTTCTGAAAATGGCCCCGGTGTGTTATGTACGACGAAGGGTGGAAAACAATACAAGATCAGTCAGAACATTGAAAAGATGAAGTTTACCTTATGGAAGGTGATGGAGAATGGTTTTGTGAAGATCGCAACAGCTAATTCTCCGCTTGATTTGGATGGGCTTGTCCCCTGGGATGAATGATATGGTGCGTTGGACGAATTGGTAGAGTCACCGCCCTTTCAAGGCGGAATTTGAGGGTTCAAACCCCTCACGCATCACCATATGGCTATGTAGCTCAGTAGCGTAGAGTGCCGGCCTGTCACGCCGGAGGTCGCGGGTTCGAGTCCCGTCATAGTCGCCATGTGGACGTAGCTCAAAGGTAGAGCGTTGGGTTGTGGCCCCAAATGTTACGGATTCGAGTTCCGTCGTCCACCCCATAGGGGTTTGGTGTAATTGGTAGCATAGCAGTCTCCAAAACTGCCAGTAAGAGTTCAAGTCTCTTGACCCCTGCCACACGCTGATGTAGCTTCAATAATGGTAGAGCGATTGCCTCGTAAGCAATAGGTTCAGAGTTCGAGTCTCTGCATCAGCTCCATATGCTGACATAGCTCCAATGGTAGAGCAGCTGCCTTGTAAGCAGCGGGTTCTGGGTTCGAGTCCCTGTGTCAGCTCCATTTGCGGGTGTAGCTCAGTTGGTAGAGCAGCTGACTCTTAATCAGAAGGTCGGGGGTTCAAATCCCTTCACCCGCACCATTTAGCCAGATGATGGCGACCTGATTTATCAGGGTTAGGATATGGTAGCTCCACATCCTTTATATAGGTCAGTATCCAAATGGTGAAGGAAGCGGTCTGTAAAATCGTGACATTAGAAACGTTGTTGGTTCAAATCCAACCTGGCCTACCAGTTTATCCTAATCCTGCAATATCGCAGAGTGCCTAAAGGATATGTTGCACAGGTGGCGCTGTGTTACAAATGTTTGTTGCTACCCGATACGCAACTCAAATAAGATCGGGTTCAAATGGCGGAATTGACCCCAGTAGGTGCGGGGAGCAGTCTTGAAAACTGTTGGTCGTGATGAGCGGCTTGTGGGTTCGAGTCCTACTTCCGCCGCCATATGGGTCGGTAGCTTATGAGGTCTGAGCGACGGTCTGAAAAACCGTAGGATGAAGGATCGTTACCTTCCCGGCCCACCATTTGTAGTGTCGTCACTACACCATCTCCTATCAAGAGTACGAGGCGAGGCGGATAGGCGTCTAAGACCCACGTAGCCGTAACAGGGTCGCTCCCTTCCGTGTAAGTCGGACGGAATACAGACCGATAGAAACTGTGACATCGTGGAGAGCAACACGACGACCCGATCAGGAGGCGGGGCGCTGGTATACCGCAACGAGACTTAGTGAGCTTGGAAAAGTATACTGATCTATGCGTCTGTAGCTCAGGTGGATAGAGCAACTGCCTTCTAAGCAGTTGGTCGGGGGTTCGAGTCCCTTTAGGCGCACCAAGAAATATCATAACGATTGAGAAAACCTCGGAGTCTTTGGACTGCCGAGGTTTTGCCATAGAAAGGAGGTCGTGGCATGGCGGTTAAAAAGCAACTGTTGAAAAAAACAGACACGCCAAAAGTGAATAAAGATGCAAAGCCTAATGCGGTAGAGCCGCCAGTAACCAGCGACGAGGAATATCGTTGCACCTGCTGCGGCCACAAATATAAGAAACAAGAAAGAAATTTCAATCGCTCAAAATCTCCTATTTATAGGGGGAATAATGGATACCTCTCTATTTGCCAGCGTTGTATCGCCGAGCTTTATGAGCAATATGTGAAGTTCTACGATCATGACGAGGACGCTGCGGCTGAGCGTATTTGTCAAATTACAGATATGTATTTTGACCCGGATATTTGGGCTGCGTCCAGAAAAATCAGTGAAAGTCGTGACGGAAAGAGTCGCAACCGGATCAGCACCTATGTTTCAAGGCTGAATCTCAACCAAGTTGACGGTCGCACCACGTATTCAGATACTTTGGTTCGACGCTGGGAAGCTGACGTAGAAAATGCAGCGTCTGTGGCTGATGTGGAGAGTAATGTGGATATCCCCGTGGCAACAGATGTCGTGCGTAGGTTTGGTACAGGATTTGACGCTGGAGATTATGATTCTATGCAGTATGAGTATAAGAACTGGGTGGATCGGTACGGAGAGCCTATCGACAAACGGCAGGAAGAACTGTATATCTCCATTTGCTATATGAAGCTCAATCTTCAAAAGCTACTCCAAAAGGGTGACACTAATATTGGTGCTGCGGCCAATAGTTATAAGAGCCAGATTGAAGCAGCTACAACTGAAATTGAGGATCGTCTAAAAAGGGCGGAGGCTGAAAAGCAGTTGAGTCCTCTTGGCGAAATGATCCGAGATATTGAGGAGTATTGTCCGGCTGAATACTACAAAGATAAAAAGCTCTTTGCTGATTTTGATAAGTTGAGGGAGTATATTGATCGCTTCATGACCAGGCCACTTCGCAATTTGCTGACTGGCTCTAAGGAGTTGGATAAAGAGTTCAGCTTGTCGGATACGGAGGAATAAGCCATGGATTATGAAGCATTGATGGATGATCGTCAAAAGCATCTTCATGAGCATTTTCCTTCTACCAGCAAATTGAGTGATCCTGAGTTTGTGAAGAAACTTCTTGAATGGTTGACATTTTGGAGGAGAAATCCTAATCGTTTTGTACAGCGATACTTCGGGATTTCACTCTACCTATATCAGCATATCATTTTGTACCTGATGGATCTTTGCCCCAGTATCTGTATTGTTGCGGCGCGAAGCGCAGCAAAGTCTTTTATCATTGCTGTGTATGCCTGTAAAGAGGCGATTTTGCGCCCTGGCTCACTAATCGTTGTGGCTTCAGCTACAAAGAAGCAGGCCAAGCTGATTGTGTCAGAGAAAATTGTCAAAGAGATTCTGCCAAGGTCGCCATTGCTTCAAGCCGAAATCAAGGGCATCAAGGACAGCCAGAATGAGATTGAGGTAAAATTCAACAACGGCAGTTCTATCGTGGTGCTGGTTGCCAATGAAAATGTGCGTGGTTATCGTGCGACGGTTTTCATTTATGAAGAGTTTCGTATGATCGCCAAGAATATCATTGACACGGTTTTGTCTCCTACATTGTTCCAGCGGCAGATCCCTTTTAGAATCAAATATCTTGACGAATACCGGGAGCTGAAAGAAGAGCCGAAGGAAATCTATATCAGCTCTTCATGGTACAAATCCCATTGGATGTGGGATTTCATGAAGATTGTGACAAAGGATATGCTGAACAAAGGTACGTCCGTCCTCATTGGTATGGATTATAGTATCGCTCTGAAACATGAGATCAAAACCAGAGACTTCTTGATTAAGGAACGGAAAAAGCTGGATAGGGTGGCTTGGACGATCGAGTATGAAAACCAGATGGTTGCAGAGAACGCCCATGCTTATTTCACATATGAAATGATGAATCGGAATCGTGTTTTGAAACGTCCGTTTTATCCACGTCAGAATGAAGATGTGTTGGCGAAGGTTAAGAATAAGCATACCATTCCTAAGCAGGCTGGCGAAATTCGTATTATAGCCTGCGATATTGCTCCAGAGGGCGGCAGTAAAAACGACAACTCAGTCTTCACCTGTATCCGTGCTCTGCCTGAAAGTAAAGAGTACAAAGTTTCAGATACAGTTGGAGATCATATCGAGGTCAAACAAGGCTACCGGCGTCAGGTTGTCTATATTGAGCCACAGACTGAATTTGAAACGTCCAAACAAGCTATCCGCATCAAGCAGCTATTCGCTGACTTTGATGCGGATTATTGCGTTCTTGATACACGTAATGCAGGTATCTCAATCTTTGACTCTCTTGCAAAGGTGCTTTATGACGTGGATCGAAATGTGGAGTATGAGCCATGGACGTGCATGAATGACGATAAGCTGAAATCTCGTATCGTCATTGCCGGCCAGAAAGAGGTTGTCTACTCTGTCAAGGCTTCATTGGAATTGAACAGCAAGATTGCCGTGTGCATGAAGGATACGCTGATCAATAGAATGATTGAATTGATGGTTAGCAACCAAGAAGGTGTGGAGGAGTTGCAGCGGCTTATCCCAGAGTACGCCACAGCTGATGTGGATACTCAGCTATTCTATGAGCGTCCATTTTTGGAAACGGTTGCTTTGATCAATGAAATGATCGGTTTGGATTATACAATTCAAAATCAAACCAATCTGATCAAGATTGAGGAACGTCCGGGCGCTCGGAAAGACCGCTACACCTCGGTATCGTATGGCAACTATTTTATCTCACTTTTGGAGACTGATCTATTCTCAGATAACTCTGAATATGAGTTCGTGACACTTTGTAATTAAGGAGGTGAAGACAATGGCAGGAGGATTTTTCTCCCGATTTTTTCAAGGAAGGGATCGGTCTGAGACGCAGGCAGTAGTACCAGCGCCCCAGCAATCTGATACCGCTTCCCAAGACGTTTCCTTTGAGTTTAATACATTTCTTGGAGCGTCCTATATGAATGTGGTTAGCTATGGGGCAACCCAGAACTCTCCGTATACTATCCAAGAAATCACAAGAATGGCACGGAACCCCATGCAGTACATTAAGCCACTTCGTCAATGGGCTAAGTGGGCGTATTACTCTAACGGAACGGTTACGACGGCGATCGACAGCCTGATTAGTCTTCACTCCCTTGATTATGTTGTGGTCGTTAAACCCAAAAAGGCAGGGGGTTCCCGCAAAAAGTATCGTAGCAATATCGACAAGATGAACAGTGTGCTGCGGTCAATGAGATACAAAGAGGTCATTCGTGATGGCTTGTTCCATAATGCCAATGAAGGAATGTATGTGGCATATATGGAGACACGCACCATTCCTGTGGACGATCGCCTTGCATTGACGGATTACGATGTGCAGGGCATTACCGAGATCAATTCGGCGGGCGTCAATACGGTTGTGATTCCATTGCCTGTAGATTATGTTCGGATTATTGGTCGTAGAAACAACTGCTATGAGGTAGCGTTTGATCTACGGTATTTGGAAAGTATGTCAGAAGATGACAGGAAGCGCAAGCTACAAGGTCTGCCTCGACAGATTCAAGAAGGATGGCGAAAATATTCTAACGGGGAATTTCCAAATGGCGCGTGTTGGCAAAGACTTGATTGGCATAGAACGATTGTGACCAAGATCAAGAGCGGGCAGAATGACCCATTTGGCGTGCCATTTGCGGTGGCTGCTCTGGATGATATTGATTATGCCAAGTATTTCATTAACACAAAGCGGCGCGTATTGGATACGGTCAACAACCAGATCTACTATGAGACTTTCCCAGAAGGAGAGAAGAAGGGAACTTCGGCGCTATCCAAAGTTCAACAAGAGCACCAACATGACACTGTAAAGCAGGCGCTAACACAGCGTTCCAATTCTAATGGTGTCTCGTTCTTTTCCTTGGCTGCTGGTACCAAGATGGACAGGCTTCCGGTCGATTTGTCTTTGTTGGATGAGCAAAATGAAAATGCGATTAAGGAAGATGTGAATGAGGATATCGGTATTGCTGCTGCCGCGCTCAGTGGTAGTTCAACAGGCAACTATGCTACGGCTACACTGAATATTGAAATCGTTGCAAATAACGTATACACATGGATTGAGGCTTTGGTTGAGGAACTAAACAAATGCTTGAATTACAATGTAATTCGGGATAGCAACTATCGTGTTGAGTTCCGTGTGCTTCCAATTACCTTTATCAATCGTGAAAAGCAAGTCAAATTCTTTTCCGATTTGTATGCGCGTGGAAAGGGTAGCTTGACTGCATGGATTGCTTCTTCTGGTATCAATGTGGACGATTACCTCTCACTTATGGATTTCGAGCTGGATGAAGATTTTGAGAACCGTTATCCGGTGCATAAGACTTCGTTCACAGTCACAGGCAAGGATGCTCCTGATGGCGACGTAGACCAAGGCACTGGCGGCGGAGATCCACCGCTTAATGCAAGCACAGAGTCTACCAAAGCCAACAATGCCAACGCGAGTCCATCTCCGTCAGACTGATAGGAGGTGAAGCAGAAGATGCACGGTGAAAGAGTTTTTGCCCCCATTTATGAGGTTTCAAGTAAATGCACCATTGTAGGCAGACGGCCTATCAAGGTTGTTTTGCATGAAGTTTTTCCAACGGACGCTGAATACCAGGAAAACGGAATCTCATGGAAAGAAGAGTATGTCCAGGCCAATTTGCACTCTGTCACAGGAATGTCAATCGTTGTGGAATTTTTGACTGAGGATAGAGACGCCCCATATGGGCATGGCATGACAGAAATTCGGGACGAAGATAACTTGCCTCTATTTGAAGATGCCACTATGGTTGGGCATTTTGATAGAGCATATGTGGATGACGTTGAAATCAAAGGTGTCATGAAGCGCGTTTTGGTTGCAGATGGCACATTGGATGAAATGCGTTACCCAAAGTTTGTTGCTTGGCTGCGTGAGCATATGGCGGAGTCTGTTGTAAAAGGCTCCGTTGAAATTGTTGGCAAGCCAGAGCACGAAGGTCACATTATTTACTCCGGCGGTTGGAAAGATCAGGGTCGTGTTCCGCAGTATTATGATTACAGCGGATATGCGATTCTTGGTGTCAAACCGGCTGATGAAGCCGCTATCGTGATGGAGCTAAATAATAAAAAAACTGACAAGGAGGATCAGAAAATGGAAGAGAAGCTGAAGGAAATGATGGCGGCTATTAGCGGCATTTCCACTGGGATTTCCGAGAGTAATTCCAAGTGGGACGAGTATTGGGCCAAGGTTGATGGACTGCAGGCTCAGATTACTCAGCTGAACGCCGACATCAAGCAGAAGGAGGCAGAGATTGCCCAGGTTCATGCGGACTACGATAAGGAAGTGGCCGCTCGTGAAGCTGCTGAGGCCGGTCTAACCGAGGCCAACGCCGCTAAGGAAGCTGCTGAGGCCAGCTTGACTGAGGCCAATGCCAAGATTGCTGCACTGGAAAATGCCGCTGCCGTAGCGGAACTGAACGCTGCACTGGCTCCTTATACTGAGGAGCAACAGGCATTTGCCAAAGATGAGATTGAGGCTTTCAATGCCAATCCTGGTAGCGTTGAGATCAATAGCATCATTGGCAAAATCTGTACCGGAATGGTGCAGGCGGCTCGTGAGAACCACACCGCAGAAACTAATGCCGCCAATCAGATTGATGTGTTTGGCATGACAGAAGATGCCGGCAAGCAAGAGCCTGATGATGACGGCGTGGAGATTTTTTAAGAGAAAGGAAGATGAGATACAATGAAGGGTAAGACGATTGGTTACTTCAAGGGTGTCCAGAATGTGGGTTACTGTGTAGCCGCTGTTGACCTGAAGGTTGGCATGGGCGTCATTCTGGATCAGGTCGCATTGACGGCCAACCTGCCTGCCTCTGAGGATGAGGCTAAGGCGTGCTATCGGATTGTGAGCAATATCAACGATAAGCCCGAGATGCACAACTTTGAGGAGACTCTAACGGTTAAGGCCGGCGAGAAGGTTCGTGCTGACGACCTGACCAGCGTGGCAAATCTGGAGATTGAGTTTGCTCACTACGAGATCAGCACCGATTATGCTGACATTGCTGAGAAGGACACTTTGGTGTTCGGCACTGACGGCCTGCTTGTGAAGGGCGATCCTGATGGCTACAAGGTGTACTTCGAGGTTATCAAGAAGACCGCGTACATGGGTAAGGGCATCCTCGCCGTTATTCGTATGCAGTAAGAAAAAGGAGGGAATAAACAATGAGCACGATTTATGAAATCAACATGAGCAATGCTCGTGCTGACGTGAATACTGGTCGTGTCAAGCAGGATTCTAAGATCGTTGAGGTCTTTTCTGCTTTGACCGAGGGTCGTCGGCCCGATGTTGACGACAAGACCAAGGACAAGAGTGTGGCAACCCTGCGTGAGATGTCCAGCAAGGCTTTGGACGGCGATCCTACTGCCAAGAGCGAGATCAACTCTATCATCCGGTTCTCTATTGAGCCGAAGCTGCTGGAGGTTGTGCGCCTGTTTGACTTCATGGGCACCTACCGTCGGATCGGTTATCATGAGGCTCCCATGATGAAAACCTACGGATACGAGAGCATTGATTCTCGCTTCCAGGCTTCTTCAAGCGACGTGCCCTTCGCTGCTGTGAATTGGCGTGAGTACCCAATCGGCACTCAGACCATTTCTGCCGGTTTTGCTGTTGACTACCGCGAGCTTCAGAACGGTAACTTCGACGGCAACATCCGTGAGGGCATGAATCAGGTGCAGATTGATATGCAGAACAAGATGACCTACTACGTCATGACCGTTCTGTATAACGCTCTGAAGAACGCCAAGGGCGTGAAGCATTTTGCAGAGGCCAACGGTATCACCAAGACCGGTGTTGACAGTATGCTCAAGAGTATGCGTCGGTACGGCAAGGTCAACATCGCCGGCGATTACAGTGTGGTGTCCCAGTTCAACGATTTTACTGGCTTCAAGCAGTTCAGCGCAGATGAGCTTCGTTACGCCAGCCAAATCATTTCTGAGGAGATCCGCAAGACCGGCCTTGTGAATATGTACAACGGCGCAACCGTTACCGAGCTACCCAACGCGATCAACTGGACTCAGCTGAACAAGGAGGGTACTGACTATGACCTGTATATGCCCCAAGGCTTGCTGTTCTTCCTGCCTCGTAGCGCTGTATCTCCTCTGCAGGTCTTTCTGCGTGGCGGCATGACCACTATGACTGGTGACGACATCGTGACCCGTCAGCACCTGACTCGCTTTGACATGGAGTTTGGCGCTGGTGTGGCTGAGGGTATGGAGGATTGGATCGGTCTGATCTCCGACACCAATTTTGAGGCTCCTGCTGTTTAAGGCAGCAAGGCGCTTTTTTTATGCCCAAAAACGGGGAGGGGTATAATCGCCCCTCCCCAAAATTCAATAAAAGGAGAATCGTTATGACAACGAACACTGTTTTGGTAAACAACCTATGCTCTTGGCCTTTGAGCTTTAGGCGTTTGGCCGGTCAGGGCGATATCGAGATCCCTGGCAATGCAAGAAACTATCCTCTGCTCAGTTTTGAGGAGGTCATGGCCCAGATTCAGACCGGTAACGTGATGTTTACTGGAACTGATAACATGGGCAATCATGCCCGTATTCAGATCATTGACGAAGCGAAGCGCAAGGAACTGTTTGGCCTCAGTGAGGTTGAGACTGACCCCCCTGCTTTGCTGAATGAAGAGAGTGTCAAGGAACTGCTGGCTATTCGGCAGAAGGGAAAGTTCAATGAGCGTTTGGCCGAAATGGTCAAGACCGACGCTGAGAAGAAGATGCTCGTGGATCTGGCGTTTAAGGTTGGAGCCGAGGATTCTGAGGCGTGGAAGGTTGACGCGCTGCGCAAGTTGGCAGAGACGGCCAAGGTCTAACCTATAAAAAGGGAAGGTGTGGATTATGGCAACCAAAAAGAGAACAACGTATGAAGCTATCGTGGATAAGTTCCGCTCCATGCCTTTGACCAAATTCGATATCCCGGAAGCATTGGAGGCGGAGTGGCTTTCTACGGCGGTATCGGACTATGAGCTGAATATCGGTTGTGAGCTTCGCTATGATGAGGAGACGCATGAGTTTTGCGGTGAGCTGAAAAGTATTGTGATTCGCACGTTAGCTCAAATGATGTATGTATCATATCTGCAAAGAGAACTGAGCAGAGTCATGGCACTAAATGGCGTCTATGGAAAAGATATACAAATCACAGGGCAGGACGCTACAAAGCGAGTGACAAAGCAAGAGCTTGACGATCAGATTGCTCAGGTTGAGGTCTTGCTTCACCGGCAGAAGACCCCTGCTTATGGATAAGAGGTGACGATATGTCGGAACAGTCAAAAAGCTGGTATCGGATGACACGGCCTCTTTTCAATAGCGGATTTGAGGATGATGAGTTTTGGGCGTATGGTCAAGACGGATTCCAAGAACTGCTTGATTCTTTTCTTGGCTCAAATGTACTGATTTACGATAAAACAATTCATGCTGACCCTCAGATGGTACGGGCTATCATTCAGAACAAAACGAGCGACGTGTATAACAGCACGACAGTTCGGCAGATTCTTTGCAATATCGGTATTTTGAAGTGCGGTCAGTATGTAAAACACGAGGGAGCTTTTTGGATGGTGAGTGCGCTACCAGACAATAACCGAATTTATGAAAAGGCGGTGCTGTGGAAGTGCAAGCACGCAATTCGGTTTGTTTCTCCTTTGACGGGTGAGATTGTAGAATATCCTGTTTACAGTACAAATAGCACTCAGTATGGTACTGGTGAGTCTGAGAAAACGCACATGAATGTCGGTGAAGATCAGCACTTGCTTTATATCCCATATAACAAAGAAACCATTCTGCTGGATGACCAATTCCGTTTTATCATGGATAAACGACGTGATAAACCAACTGTTTATCGCATTACCAGAGTTGACCCCGTCTCTTATGCGGTAGGCAGTGAGCGTGCCGAAGATGGCCTGATTCAGTGGGCCGTTTTGGAAGATCAGCTCAATACAGAGGTTGACAGTATCGAACTCATGGTAGCGGATTATTACGCTAAAACTCCTGGAGGAATAGAGGAAGTGCCGGGTGAGAGCGCACATATTACCTTGACCGATCTGGATGGAGATTTCAAGTTGGCGTGTGGAGAAACAAAGCAGATTCTTGTTCAGGTACTGGATGAGGATGGAGAGCCTATTGCCCCATTGCAATACCGTTTGGAGTACGATTTTGCTGGTGCAGCCAGCATTGTCGATGAAGCAGATGGGGTAGTTGTGGTACAGGCTTCGGAAAATTCTGCATTTGTGGGCAGGCAAATTGAAATCAAGGCGATAAATGATGAGTCTGGAAGTGAGGCTGTTATCGCTATTCAGATTGTGAACTGGTAAGGAGGTGAGAAGGGTGCCGCATTTCGACGCAATGATTCAGCAGAAAATTTTGTTGAAACGAAAATTGCTACAAACCCAAGCTGTGGTTAATCTGTTGATGAACACAGGGAACAATGTAGAGGAGTTTGAAGATATAAAGACAGGCAGCAAAAGTCCTGCGGCCTCCTTGATCAAAACTCACTTTTATGTTCCTGGAACTCAGACAGAGGATAAAAACTTTATCACGATGCAGAGTCGTGTTGTGTATACCGACTCTAATGTGGTGAAGGAGACAAGTATTACTGTCTATATCATCTGTAACGAGCACCAGATTGACTTGCTACAGGGTTCCAGAGCGGATCTGTTGGCAGATGAGGTGGATCGTATTTTGAATAACGGGGATAAGCCTTTGTTCGGCTTGGGCGGAATTGCTTTGGCGACAGCGAGCGAAGTTCAGTTCAATGAAGGGTACTCCGGGTGGCAAATCCCATATGTTACTCACGAGATGAATAGGAGGGCTGATATCATTGATTGATCAGCTGAAGTTGTTTCGTGGAGAGAGCTATAAGATCAACGACAAAATCACAATTAGACATCCTACGTTGGAGGAGATTGTGAATTTCGGTGAGCAACGGTACTTTGGGTTGGTGCGCACAATTTGTTCGACGCCTGCTGATAGGAAGGTTGAGATCTGGGATAAGCTACATATCTTTTGGGAGCAAATGGATGAATATGATCTATTCATATCTCTTTTTCAAACACTCAAATTATCTGATGTGTCTATCCTTTTTGGGGATATGGATTTTGAGTCCTTCAAACTTGTTACACGGTCAGATCCGCCAGAATTGGTTTTGATGAATAAAGACCATGTGATAGTTGATAGGGCAATTCACAAATTGATGACGGATTACCTTCGTCAAATTCACAAGCTGAAAAAGAATGTGGATACGGGGTACAATGACGCCACAAGAATGATCATGATTGAGGATGACCGAGACGAAATGATGCTACAAATGCGCAAACCATTCCGTTCGTTGCTCATGCCTCTTGTTTCTTCTTTGACAAACTGCCCAGAGTTTAAGTACCGGTGGGATGACGTATGGACGTTACCCATCGGTGTTTTTATGGATAGCGTAGAGCGCGTCCAGAAGCATAAGAGCTACAACTTTGTGATGCACGGCATTTACAGCGGTTGTGTTGATATAAAGAAGCTCAACAAAAAGGAACTGCATTGGATGGGGGAACTGAAATAATCCCCCCCCACAACAACACAGAAAGGATGAGGAAAACCATGTTTAACGCAACTCAATTTGTCATTGACAAGGTGCGTCGGATTACTCAGATCAACCTGGAAACGGGTTTGGTTGACTTCACTGGTATCAGTGTGGAGAACCCTCAGATTGAGTTCACCGGCGAGTCCACCGACAAGACTGATGCCCAGGGCATCTTGCTGGCTCGTTTCGACACCGCCAAGGGCGTGAATTTCACCGGCGAGCTTTCTCTGCTGAACCTGAGCCTGATGGGCGCTCAGTTGGGTGCTGAGGTGCAGGTTGCTACTGAGGAAAAGAAGGTCACTGGCGCTGACTTTGCCATTCTCACCGTGACCACGGATGGCGATGGTAAGAAGACTGCCACTCTAAAGCACGCTCCTTCTACGGTGCCTGCTGCTGTGTATACTCTCAGCGAGGATAAGAACATCAGTGGCACGATCGAGGTTGGCACTGAGGACGGCCAAGCTCAGATTGCCGACAAGACCATCACTCTGCCCGAGGATTATGCCGGTACGACCGTGGGTGTGTTCTACGAGTATGAGACGGATTCTGCCGTCAAGCTGGTGGACAGCGCTGAGAGCTTTGCTGACGCTGCTATGTACATCGTGGACATTCTGGCCGCTGATGTGTGTAACCCTGCCAGTAAGCGTGCTGGTAAGATCGTATTCCCCAAGGCCAAGATCGACAACAACTTCACCGTCAACCTGACCACCGAGGGCACTCACCCCTTCTCTTTCACGGCTCTGAAGGACTACTGCGCCGACGACGCAGATCTGTGCTACATCCTCTTTGAAGAGTAAGGCGGTACGCTATGGTTCGGACGTGTAAGGTGTGTGGCGCTTCGTACAAAACGTGCTTTACCTGCGAGAAGGAACGTAGCTGGCGGCTGCACACCGACACTCTTGATCACTACTACATCTGGGGAGTGCTCATGGAGTATCGGGCAAGCCACAATGTCAAACAGGCGTACAATGCGCTTCGGAAGCGGGGTATTGACTTTCGTAATACGGCACAGTTTTCGCCAACAGTTCAAAAACTTTTGGCGGAGATTTACACTTTAGCGCACGAAAATAGTAGGGCGAAAAAAGTGGTCGTTGACACGAAAGAAACCAAGGCCGAAGAGTCTGTAAGGAACGAGATTACGGAGCAATAAGGGTAAGAAGAAAGGGAGGGTTTGCGCCCTCCCTTTTTTCGACTCTTAAAGAAAGGTGGTGAGACAGGTGAAAATACTGGCCATGGATCAAGCCAGACATGGTGCATGGGCTATTTATGACTATGAGAAGAAAGAGCTTTTAGTCTATGGTACGTGGGGCTATGATAGCAAGAATTATACATTTGAGCAGGCAATTTTGCACATTGAGGCTTTGATTGAAGAAGTCATCCAAACGCACGATATTGACGCTGTTTTCTTAGAAGATATTCAGCTTAGGCAGAATGTTCAATCGTTTAAGAGATTGGCGCAATTACAGGGCGTACTCGTGAATTTGTGTGAAAAAACGAATACTTCATACCATTTGGTAGCACCAACACAATGGCAAAATTACTGTAAAGCAAGAGGTAGGACGGCAAAGGAGATTAAATCAAAGGTTACATCTGTCGAGCCTACGACCAAAAAGACATCAAAGATTCTATCACTCCAGTTTGTTCAAGACAAGCTGGGGATTGAAACCATGAATGACAATCTGTCAGATGCAATTTGCATTGGATGGTATGCCGTTCACAATATTAAAATCGGAAGCGAGGATAACACTGATGAAAAGCAATGAGACTAATAAGAAGCTGGCGGCTGAATTTGAAGAGGACTTTGCGGATATGGAGGGCGTATTGGATACGTCGCTGCCCGATCCTGGTCTACTGGAACTGTATCGCCGGCTGAGGAAGCGTGAGATCGTCTGGAATGACGAAATTGATGATGCCACCATTGACATTGCTCTATACATCAAGAAGTGGAATGAAGAGGATAGGGGCGACGCCCCTGAAAATCGGAAGCCTATCAAAATCTTCATTAACTCGGATGGCGGCAGTGTTGATACTGTGCTCCATGTTATTGACATGATTCGGTTGTCCAAGACGCCTATCTATACTATTGGCATGGGCCGGGTGTATAGCGCTGGTGGACTTTTGCTGATGGCTGGTCATAAGCGGTATATTTTCTCTCATACCAGCTGTCTGATTCATGACGGATCTTCTGGCGCGATTGGTAGCATTGGTAAGATGCTGGATAACTTGGAGTTTACCAAGCGGCTGGAGGAGAAAATGAAGCAGTATATCCTAACCAGCACTCATATCACGGATGAAATGTACACCCAAAACTATCGCCGTGATTGGTTCTTGTTCAGTGAAGAAATGATTGAGCTGGGCATTGCCGACGAGATCGTAACCGACATTGATACCATTCTTTGATGCGAGGAGTGAAAGGATATGGCAAAGAAAAATACACGCACGGAATCTCTCGAAGTCCCTATTACTTTGGCTGACCATCCCTTTTATGGATTGAAGCTGGACGAGCAGCAGAAGGTGTTTCGGGATGCAATCTGGGATAAGGATAAGTTGATTGTGTTCTGCAATGCCAAAGCTGGAACCGGGAAGACCTTGCTGGCTACAGCCACAGCAAATTTGCTGTGTCAATATGGCCGGTGTGATGGGATGATTTACATTGCTTCTCCTACACAGGAGCAAAAGCAGGGCTACCTAAAGGGAACGATTGAGGAGAAGTCTGAGCTGTATTTTGAGCCATTTTATGAAGCGTTGGGAAAGATTGGCGTGAATCGCAATACTGCGTTTTATGACGGTGGAACCAACGAAAAATATCAGTCCGCTTATATCCAGTGTGTTACGCATACGTTTTTGCGCGGCACAAACTTTGAAAACAAGGCAGTCATTATTGACGAGGCTCAGAACTATTACTTTGACGAGTTGAAGAAAGTTCTGACAAGATTACATGACAGTTGCAAAATCATTGTGATTGGTCATGAAGGGCAAAATGATTTGTTTGATCATCCAGAGCGGTCTGGGTTTGTCCCGTACCTGAATTGGTTCGCAGGTGACGACAGAACGGCAGTGTGTCATTTGACTGAGAACCACAGGGGCTGGATCAGCCAACACGCCGACGAATTGACATTTCGGACGGCAATGAATATTTAGGAGGAACGGCAAAATGAAGAAAATTGCTGTGAATACAATGAAGACTTTTCTGAAGGAGCACAAGCGCGAGGATACATACACTCAAACTTTTAAGGTTGCAGACAGCTCCTTCGAGGTGGTGTTCCACACTAATCTCAGCATTGCAGAAAAGTCTACCTTTATCAACCGTGTGTTGAAGGGGTGCTTTGACCATATGGGCAACTTCCGCCCTGAATATGTGTCTCCTGTACTGCGGGCCACCATTCTTCAGATGTGTACCAATGTGCCGGCGCTGACTCTCAAAAATGAAATGAGCGATAACGGTTCACCTGCGCTGGATTTGGAGGCCATGAACGATCTGTACGTGGCTATGGATCTTGATTGTGTGAACAATCCAGCGTATCAGGCAATGATGAGTGAGATGGTTCAGCTCAGTATGCAGGCCATTGATTGGAAGAAAGCACGTAACCTATCCAGTCATAATACTGACTCTGCTCTGAGGAACCTGTTGGATACGCTGACTGCAAAGGTTGATGGCATGGACACCAGCTCTCTTATGCAGTACGCAGGTATTCTTTCCGAGGCTACCAAAGGTTTGGGCGAGGGAGACATTCTGAAGGGTTTGCTTGAAGCGAGGGCGGCAGAGACAGCCAGTTAAATTGTAAAGGAGGTAGCAGAATGACGATTCATGAGGCACTTGCACGAGCCAATCAACAGCTTATGTCTAAGATTGACGATGCAATGACGAAGGAAGTTTTTAAGGAAGTGCAGGATGAAGAAACTGCCACCATCTATGCCGAAGTGTATAAGGTTTATACGCCTCGAATTTATCGCCGGCGTGGAGAATACGGCGGACTGGGCGATCCTTATAACATTGAAATTCAAGGCGGAGCAGCTGTAGGCGGTAGAATGGCTGTAATCAATGTAACAGACCCAAATCCGGGGGGCTGCACGAGTGATGCAGTTGTAACGACAGGTAAGAATTTGCCTGAGCTGGTGGAATACGGACATGGTTACAAATTCTATAGCTATGACTTTCCTAAGAGGGGCGCGGCTTTTATGGGGCCGCGCCCTTTTACTGCAAAAACCATTGAAAACCTGAAAAAGAGTCGTGCTCATGTGAGTGCGTTGAAAGCTGGATTGAAGCGTCAAGGGATCAATGTGAAATGAAATCAAATAGCAAAGGGTGGTGAGAGATGTGGAAGAGGATCTAAAAATTGTACTGACCAGTGAATTGGAGGCTGATGAACAAGCGTCCGCGAGACGTATTTCTGCACAGCTTCCCAATATTGCAAAGCTGATCAATTCCAGGAGCAATATCAAAGTGGGTGTCACGCTGGATGAATCTAACATTCAGTCGCAAACACAAAAATTGACTCAACAGATTGCCCAGGTTACTAAAGCCCAAGGTATTGGTGTCTCGTTGAGTTTGGATCAAAGCTCTGTCAACAAAATTCGGACAGAGCTTAATAATTTGAAGGTCAATCCAGATATCTCTCGTGCCATGACGGATCAGCTGGATCAAATGGGAATCCAGATTGATAAGATTACTGGCCGTTGGGAAGAGGTCAATGGTCAGCAGGAACGTATGCTGAATTTGACTATTCAGGGTACAGACCAAATGGGGCGTACAGTCACATATCTACAGACTTACGATACGGAGACTGGCAATATCAATACCCACTTGACCAATGTAACGGCCAATTTGGAGAAGCAGCGTAACGCTCAGGAACAGTTGGCAAAGCAGGCTAAGGCTGACAATGAATCAAGAGTTTCATACTTGACCAAGCAGCAGGCGCTTCTTGCTGATATCCAAGCCACCTATGCCGGCGCTACATCTGCAAAACCAGTCACCGACGAATCACATTTGACGGAGCTAAACAATACTTACTCTGCAATCAATGCCCAGATCCAGAGCATGATTGCCAATGAGGGTAAGTTGGATAGTGTTCAGCGCTCTAACTTGGAGGCTCAAATTTCCGGGTTGAAGCGTATGGTCAAAGAGTACCAGAACGCTGAATATGTGGCAACCAAGCTGCGGACAAAAGACATTGGCGCAATCAAGGGCGATCAACTTTCTGGATTGGAGGCTTTGGAGAAGCGGTTGGAAGCCGCCGGCACATTGACTGATACATTCAGGCAGAAGATTGACGGTTTGAAAACTGCTTTGAATGGGGTTAGCAATAAAGACCAGCTGGTGTCTTTCCTCAATAGTTTTGATCAGCTGAACAATGATGTGTCTGTATTTCAGGAGCGTCTACGGGGTGTAAACAATATTTATACTCAGCTTATCGCCTTGGATAAGCAGATTACCTCTGTTCAGTCCGCTATGACTAAGTTAGACCCCAAGGCGGATGAAAATAAACTCGTCGCACTGCGCGGCCAGTTGGCGGTGCTGAATAATCAAAAGGCTTCCTTGGAAGCTCAGCTTGCTCCATATTCTGATATTGTTCAGTATGCAAAGCAGGCGACCGCCCTTGAACAGAGTCGGCTTATGAACGGTTCTCAGCTGGTATATACCCAAATGGAGCTGGCTGATAAGGCGCGAGAATACGATACCGCTATGCAACGTGTGCCGACTACCATTGCTGATTTGCAAACCAAATTTAAGCAGGTAGTGGCACCTACCGAGACACTTGTGCAGAACATGAAGCTGCTCCGTGAGACTGCGGCGCAATACAGTTCAGATATGGGGGATCGAGAAAAGGTTCAAACATATGAACGGCTGCAACAGCTGATTGGTGCGTGTAGCAAGGAAATGTCTGAGCTGATGCGTGTACAGCGTGGCGAGGTCAACGATTTCAAGTTTACACAAAACTTGGAAAAGGCCAAAGCGGATTTGGCAACTGTTGGTAGAACATGGAGCGCATTGAAGCAAGATCCTGGCCTTAATGCACAGTTTCTACAACTGACTCAAAACCTTAAAAATGTCAACAACCAAATGGATTTGAACAAATGGACTTCTCAGTTCAGTGCGTTCAAATCTGAGGTTAAGGCTGCTGGAAAGAATATGCAGTCTCTTGGAGACATTTTGAAGAACAATGTGAGTAAGGTACTCCAATGGGTGTCCGCTACTACACTCTTGTTTCGAGCGTTCCGTTTGCTAAGGACTGCTCTTTCAACGATTGTCGATTTGGATACCGCTATGATCGACTTGCAGAAGGTTACGGTCGCAACGCGGGCCGAATATGATCGCTTCTATCGGAGTGCCAATGACACAGCCAAGGCGCTGGGTGTTACTACGGAGGAGGTCATTTCCCAAACGGCTGAATGGGCGCGTCTTGGTTATGCTATGCAGGATGCCGCAAAACTGGCGGAGAACTCTGCTATCTTTAAGGCCATCTCCCCTGGTATGGATATCACCATGGCTACTGATGGTCTGGTGAGTATGCTAAAGGCGTTTGATGAGATAGACGTTAATGACTCTTTGGATGGAATCATTTCTAAGGTAAATGATGTCGGTAACAAATTCGCCGTCAGCAACAAAGATATCGTTGAGGCTATGACCAGAACGTCTTCTGCCATGAAAGCGGCCAATAATACCTTTGAGGAAACGGTCGCTCTGGCTACGGCGGCTATCGAAATTACAAGAGATGCTGCCAGTGTAGGTAACGGTTTGAAAACCTTGTCTATGCGTATTCGCGGCTATGATGAGGAGACTGAGGAGTATTCTGAAGACGTAGCGGTTTTGACTGGTGCGATTGCTGATCTAACAAAGGTTGCCAGTAATGGAAATCGTGGTATCAGCATTTTTGAGCCAGGTGATCCCGAGACTTATCGTTCAACCTATGATATCTTGGCGGATATTGCAGATATCTGGGATGAGATGACCGATAAAAACCGTGCCAGCTTGCTGGAGGTTCTATTCGGTAAGCGGCAAGCTCAGATCGGTTCTGCTATCCTATCTAACTTTGATCAGGCGCGTAAAGCCATCGAAGTTATGGAGGATAGTGCCGGCAGTGCTAATCGTGAGATGGAAAAGATTGAGCAATCATTGGAGTATAAGCTGAACGCTCTGCAAGAGACATGGGTTGGTGTTGCTCAAAATCTATTCCAGACAGACGATATGAAGCTCGTTGTCGATGGTTTGACGGGTATTTCCAATGCGGTTGATTTTCTAACCGCAAGGCTGGGGCTATTTGGCACTATTGGTGTCGCCACTGCCATTTCTCTGATTTTCAAATTCAGAGCGTCTTTGGCGTCTTTGCAAACTACTGTGATGCCTGTGGTGAACGCCATCAAAACGTCTGGTGTGGCTATGGACGGTAGTGCAGCGAGTGTACAGTTCTATGCCACAAAATTGATGACGCTTGACAAATCTCAACGAGCAGCAGCTATGAGTGCTCTTGGATTAACTGCGGAGCAGAGGAAGCAAGTCACTACAATGACTGCGTTGATTGCTTCTGCCCAAAGATATACGATTCAAGAGCTTGCAGAAAAAGCGTCTACTGATAAAGCGACTGCTTCTACTCTTGCCAAGAACATGGCAAAGGCTACAGAGAAGCGAACGACTGAGCAAATTTCGGCGGCAATGATGGTCGAGATTTTGAACTCCAAAAAGTTGACTGCGGCCCAAAAGCAAGCAATCATTGCTTCTTTGGAACAGAGCGCAGCAAATGAGGCACAAGCGTTCTCGTGGAAAGCTGTTGGTGCAAATGCTAAGGCCGCTCTTGCGGCAATGGCAACAAACCCTATGACGTGGGTTATGCTGGCGGTGACTGCGGTTATGGCGCTGGTTCAGGCGTGGCAGAGCTATAAACAGGCTCAGGAGGAAGCACGTCAAGCGGCAATCGAAGCAGCGGGTTCAGCAGCTTCGCTTAGTGATGAGATTTCCAGTCTGACAGGACGGTACTTGGAATTGAGCGAGGCTGTCAAAACAGATGCTTCTGTTAAGGAGGATCTGCTTTCTACTCAAAATGAGCTTATTGATAAGTTGGGTCTTGAGAGAGGCGAGATTCAGGCGCTAACAGATGAATACGGCAACCTCACTGATGCAATTAAGGCTGCATCGTTGGAGAAGTTGAAAGAGGCTGAGCGTGACCTACGTGGTGGACAAAACGCATACGAGAAAGAACTACTGCAAGCAGGTGATACAGGGTACTTTGGCAGCGGTTCAGTTTCAATTTCTGCTGGCAAGGGAAATGGATTGTTTTCTACAAGTGATGAAACTCGTAGAGAGCAAACCAGAATGTATCAGGCACTGAAAGCTCTTGAAGATGCTGGGCTAATTGGATCTGGGTCTTATTCCTCTTATAATGACAATGGCACCAAATACAGTCAAGGATTTGCGTTCTTTGCTGGATTGGATGAAGACCTTGAAACGGTCGAAGGTATCCTAAACACATACGATGAGCTTGGCCGGATGCTGGATGTCGTTTCTGATAAGGCAGGTTCTAACAATCTTGTTTATGAGAAACTATATGCTGCATATAACTCTATGTCCTCCGCCGTAGAGGGTTATCGTAGCTCAATTTCTCAGCTCAATACCAACCTTGCAGAGCAGTATATGTTGCAAGGACTGATTGGTAAAGAACTCCCCAACAACAAAGAGGAGTTCGACGCATATCGTCAGGGTGTTATTGATGCGGCAAAAGCCAGTGGGGAGTTTGCTGGGACAGATCAAGATATCGCCAATGCGGTTGATGGCGTCCTGCAATCTCAGTCTGAATTTGCTGGTTACTATGCGGATCAGCTGGTGCAGGCGTCTGAGGAAACGGGGCGTTACGTTGCTCAGCTACAACAGTTACCCGAAGTGCTTTCTGCTTTGAAGTCTGCGTATAGCGCTTTGGAGTCTGCGCAAGAGGATATGGCTGGTGGCGGCGGGCTATCTGCTGACACTATTGAATCCTTGGCAAGTGCTGAAGCAAACTACATTGATTACCTCTATGAGGAAAACGGTGTTGTTAAGCTCAATACAGAAGCGTGGGAAGAGAACGCTAACGCCAAGATGCTGGGTGAGATGGACGAGATCCAGAAAGAGATCGACTCGCTGAATGAGCAAAATGACGCTTTGCGTGAGAACATTGCTTATTATGAGGAGCAACGTCAGTTGGGCAGTGATGGCGGTTTGTGGTCGAACCTGATTGCTCAGACCACCGCTGATATTGAGGAGAACAACAAAGCGATTGAGGAAAATCAATCAAAGCTCGCTATTTATAGTAGTCTATATGGCTCAATTACCGGTGATCTGAACGCATATACTGTCGCTTTGCAAAACTTCTCAAATGTTGCCAATTCTATTGACTCCATTACTGGGTCTTTCCAAACGCTTGCAAATTTGCAAGCAGAGGTGGCGAATGGGTTCACCATGTCACTGGACAAGGCTTTGGAGTTTGCCAAAGTTTACCCTGAGATCCTTAATAGCGCCCAAGCAACTGCTGATGGACAGATTTTGCTCAACGAGGGTGTTGTCAATTCCTTCATTGTGGGCAAAAAGGCAGAGTTGGACGCTCAGATTGACGCCGAAGTAGCTAAGTTAGAGGCCGACAAAGAAGTCTTGCAGGCCAAGATGGAAGCTGCTCAGGCTCAGTTGGATCTTGCTAAGTCTGTTGCTGAGGGAGAGGGCAATATCACTAAGGAGCTGGCTGAGTACCGAATTAACGCCGGCAATATTGTTGCTCAAGCATTGATTGATGCGGGTGTTGATGAAGCGACCGCGTTCAAACTGGCAGCTGCGGCTATGGCTCAGAACGCTGAGGAGTTTGACCGGGTTGCTATGGAAGTCTGTACGGACGTGAACGGGAATTTCAATCAGGCCGCTTACGATCTGGCGCAGACGATGTACCAAAACCTGACCAATGTAAAAACCGATCTTGCGTCTGTGGCTACGCAGGCTCATGAGACTGCTAAGGCAATCGCTGGTGTTGCAAATGGATCTGTTGCGGGTTCGTCTACTATGCAGGGTGGTTCTGGTGGAGGTACTGGTAGTAGCGGAATCAAACTCAACCTAACAAGTGGTAGCTTTGAGGGTACAGAATATACCTATACTGCTAAGGAAAGTGGTCTGGAAGATTTTATTTCTCAGATCGAGTTGGATATCTCGAATTACCAAAATGCAATTAGCCAGATTGACGGCCAAATCGCCGCTTTGCAAGCGTTGAAAAATGCGCCGCTGAAGAGCTTCAAAGGTTCTGGTACTGGTTCCAGTGGCAGTGGTTCTTCTGGTGGTACAAAGGACGTTGAGGAGTACATTGCTTCTATCGACGAGTACCGTGAAGCGGTAGAGCGGCTGCGTAAAGCTCAGGAGGAAGCCGACAAGCTGGAGACAGCAATCGACAATGCCGGAAGTTTTGAGAAGAAAATCGAGCTACAGGAAAAGTTGATTGCCGCGTATCGTGAGGAGCAAGCTGCGCTTCACAATTTGAACGATATGCGCGATTCTACGATTACCCAAGGAGTGGAGTCACTACGCGAGCTTGGTTTTGCTGTTCAATACAACGCCGATACCAATGAGCTTTGGATTGAAAACCTGGATCACCTAAATGAGCTAACTGCTGACAGTGCCGGAAGCTATGATAGCCTGCAAGAGGCCACCAATGCTTTGCGTGAGGGTACTGAGGATCTGATCAATACCATCACTGATTTGAATGACGCCAACCGCGAAGGGTCTGAATCTTGGTGGGAGCTGAACAGAAGCATCATTGAAACCACTATCTCAATGTATGAGAATATGATGCAGGCTCGAAAGAACGCTGCTATGCTTGCTGAGAATGGAATGGACAACGCCATTGATACCAAGAATTTGGATGATGTCAAGAAATTCTCAGCCGCTATGATTGCTGAGTATCAGGGTATGCAGAAGATTCTGCACGAGGAGGCGGAATATTATCGTTCTCTGGGATATTCGGATACCAGCGATGAAGTCAGTAAGCTCAGTGATCTGTGGTGGGATTATGCTGACAACATCAAGAGTGTCAAAGAGCAGGTAGTTGATTATCTGATCGACATTGTAGATGCCGCGCATGATGCTGTAGACGAAATCCAGAATGTGTCTGATACGCTTTATGAAGCCGCTGACGAATTTGCAGCAAATGATGGTTTTATCACCGTTGATACATACCAGGCTCTGCTTCAGCTCGGCCCTCAGTATATGCAAATGCTGAAAGACGAGAATGGGCTATGGGAGATCAACGAGGAGCGAATCAATGATGTGATTGCTGCTCGGACTCGACAGCTGGCCGTTGAGAACGCTATGTCTTATGTGGAGCGCTTGAAGCTGGCAGCACAGGAAGGGTCTATTGAGGATCTGAATAATCTATGCTTTGCTACTACTGATGCCACCAATTCTACTTGGGGGCTTGTATATGCGGAGCTAGAGCTGATGCACACTATGGGCGAGCTGAATGATTCTCAGTATCAGGCTGCTTTGCATAACATTGAGGCTATGCAGGATTTAGCGAATAATGTAGTGGCGAACATTGGCAAAACCACTGATGCAGTAGCGAAGAATCTGGAAGAGGCACGTAAGCAGTTAGAAGACACCAAGAAGGGGTTGCAAGATCTTCTTGATGAGCTTGAAGATATGGAAGACGGTGCGAACGATCTCGTCAAGTACGTGATGGATATGCTCAAGCACCGGATTCAAGAGCAAATTGACCTTCTGGAAGAAATGAAGGACAAGTACAGCGAGATTATCGACCTAAAGAAGGACTCGCTGGATGCTACCAAGGACGAGCAGGACTATCAAAAGTCGATTGCTAAGAAGCTCAGGGAAATGGCAAAGTTGCAAGAGCGTATTAACGCTTTGTCCTTGGATGATAGTCGGAGCGCTCAGGCTGAACGCGCTAAGTTGTTGGAGGAGATGGCCGAACTCCAAGAAGATTTGGCTGATTCTCAGGCGGACAAATCTATCGAAGCCCAGAAGGAAGCTCTGGATCAGATGGAGAAAGATTATCACGAGGAGAAGGATCAAGAAATCAAAATCCTCGAAGATTCGATCTCTTCTTACCAGAAGCTCTACGATATGGCGATTGCCTATATTCGTGATAACTGGGACACGCTCTACCAAGAATTGATTGCATGGAATACTGAGTATGGCTCTGTTTTGAACTCTGAGATCACAGCGGCATGGGAGGCGGCGCAGGCCGCAGCTCAGCGCTATGGTGATTTTGTTTCTGCGATTATGGGCGGTATTTCTGCTGAAATTGACAGTATCACCAAGCAAATCGAAGCTCTTGACGAACAGATGTCCAATCTAAGTACCGGCCCTGGCAGTTCTGGTACAGGCGGAACTGGTACCGGCGATAGGAACACAACGGTAGGTAACAAGGCTCCACATACTTCTCCGACCAGTGAAGATATGGTGAAAACCATTGTCGGTCGTATGAAGGAATATGGTGCAGCATGGAGTACCAGGAATGACAAAGCGACCAATGACGCCCTTCACCAAAAGGCTGTTAATTTGGCTCGCCAGTTGGATCAGTATGGGATTCATGCTGATTTCCGTGATTCAGACGGAACATGGTGGATTACCCGAGACGAATTGCATCCCAACAATGTTGGAAAAATGCTCCACAGCTGTTATCATACAGGTGGCTTTGTTGGGGACGAACCGCTGAAGCCTAACGAGCAGTATATTAAGGCTGAGAATGGTGAACTGATGATGACGAGCAGTCAGCAAGATAGTCTTGCGGCTCAACTTGATCGGATCAGTGCTATGGCCGATGTGCTTGCAGACAGAGCGGGCTTTGGCCCAACTCCTACTGTTGGAGGTGGATTGTCTCACGCTGAAAGGGGCACAATCAACAACATCACAAACAACTCTCGACCAATCGAGATTCATGTCGGAGATACCATTATTCAGGGCAATGCCAGCGCGGAGACAGTTGCTGCACACAGCAAAATGACCGAACAGATGGTGAACGAACTGGCTCGAAGGGTTGGTGTGAAGTGGTGACACAATGGGTGGGGAGTGAGAAACTTCCCGCCCTCTTCATAATCAATCAAAGGAGGTGCGGCGGTGTATAAAAGTTATGAGTTTACGTTTGCGGACACGCCAGCGTCAATTTACGGGATGTTCGTGTGCGACATTGGAAACAAAAGCCATAGTGACAATGAGTTTGGCAATAAAGCTAACATTGTGGAGAAACGGATTGCTAACCGTATTACCCCGCTGCATTATGGTGTGCGTTATCACGACACCCCTTTGACTTTTACTCTAATCTTTGGAAGTGAAGAGTATATGGATCGCTATCAGATCCAAGAGGTATCAAACTGGCTGACTGGTTATCAGGATTATCAATGGTTATCTATTGATCAACCGGATATGGAGCATATTCAATTCCGATGCCTTATTCAATCTTTGACACCTATTAGTATTCGATGGCTCCCTATTGCATTTGAAGCAAAGGTGATTTGCGACTGTCCTTATGGGTACAGCTATCCTTTTGAGGAGAGAATCCCGGTCAACGGAACAATCAACCATCGTTTCTACAATGATAGCACTATCAAAGAAAATCTACGGCCTGAAGTACAGATCATATTGGCGTCTGGCTGCAAAAACTTCTCCATTACAAACCTAACCACAGGAACATTTATGGAGTTTTCCGCATTGCCCAATGGTGGAATCACCATTATCGTAGATAACGAAAATGAGATTGTTCGAGATTCTTACGGCCAGTATGATTTGTATGAGCATTTCAATTTTCAGTTTCTTGAATTTGCTTCTGGTGATAACCAACTGGTGATTACAGGATCTGGAACAGTCGTCATCAATGGACGATATCTGTACAACGTGGGTGCATAAAAAAAGAGAAGGGAGGCCAGAGATGTATCTGGATTACACGAAAATTAAGAGTGGGCAGAAAAAGCAACCCATGCTCAGGTTGCGCACTCTGGCCGGGAAAGAATTGGGAGTTATCCCATTTGTGCATAATCTCGAATTTGAGATCAATTACTCTGATATCAGCACAATTCAGTTTACCACACCCTACAAGGTAAACGGTATGCTGAATCCATTGTATGCTGCACTAACCAGCTTCAAAGTGATTTACACTGAAGAATTTGGAATTTATGTGCTGGCTTCACCTCGAAAAAGCGGTGACGGAGTAGAGGAAAGCAAGACGGTCATGGGGTATTCTTTGGAGCAGATGTTCAAAAAGAAGGATCTGTTTCTGGAAGAGGGTACTTATAATTTCTGGAACCCATCAAATAGCAAGGATACTATTCTTGGTCGGATTATTGAGCTTGACCCAAGTTGGAGTGTGGGATATGTTGCTCCGCGTCTGATTAGTTGCTATCGGACATTTGACCAATATGATAATGACGCATTGAGCTTCTGCTATGGCGATGCAATGGAGAAATATAGCTGTGCTTTTGTATTTGACGTATATCAGAAGCGCATCAATGTGTACGATGCAACAAAGGACGCTGAGACTTTGCCAATCTATTTGAGCTATCACAATTTGGTAGACTCGGTAGATGTGGAAGAGCTTTCCGATGAGATTGCCACCAAAGTTCATTTGAGTGGTTCTGATGGATTGACCATTCGTGATGTGAACCCTATGGGTACTGATTATATTGTCAATCTTGATTACTTCCTTTATAACGGTGATCTGGATGTTAAAGTTGGCGACAGTAATATGACGCTGGCGGACAAGGTAAGAGAGTGGCAAGCCGCAATTACAGCGAATCAGACCTATTACACTGGACTTGCCTCAGCTCGTGCTTCTTTGACGGCACAGAAGCTAACGGCGCAAGTGGATTTGACGACGATGAAGGGTGAGCTGGATACATTAACTGCACAGCAGAGCGTGATCATCCAAGCTATGGCAATGGAGACAACGGATGCTGGAAAAAACAAGCAGCAGACTCAGCTGAATAATGTTAATGCCCAGATTTCTGCTAAAAATGCTGAAATCAAATCCCAAGAGACGAAGATCGCAACCATTGGTACAGACATTGATCGGTATATGAGTGCCATGACTGCCATCAACAAGCAACTTTCTTTTGAGGGATACTTCACAGCTGCAGAACGTGAGGTTCTTAGCCCCTTTATGATTGAGGCCAGCTTGAGTGATGAAACCTTTGTGGTGACTGATATTGACACTACTGCTAGTGGTGCGGTATCTACCGTGTCTGGTAGCGTCAGTGTAGCTAAATCGAATATCACAAAAGTGGAATTGATGAGCTTTGGCAAGACTATGTATGCGATTGCCGGAGGTACTTTGTCGGTGCCAGGTGCAAATCTTACTGCTGAAATCATGAGAGGTACTTTGGAAGTGTCTGGCAGTGGGTATGTTATGACGGCATATCTTGGCACAACAAATTACAAGGATCATGATTTTTCAACTGGACTCATTACAATCTCTGGTATCTTGTCACAGCTGAGCAGCGATGTGAGCGCTTATACTCAGGATGAGATCACAGAGTATAAAGGAACACGATTCAGTTTCCAGACAACGAACGCAGACTCTTACTTTACGGTTAGTGCCAATGACTATCAAAAATATTCAGTTGCTATGGAGTTGTATAGTTTTGGCGAGGAAGTATTGGATGACTATGCGTGGCCTGTCTATGAGTTTAATGTGGATAGTGCCAACTTCCTATACCACAATAAATTTGAACCGTTCAAAAATAAACTGGAGCTTGGCAAAGCGGTTCATTTGGAGTTGGGTAGTGAAGGATTGATTAACGCTAAGATTATCGGGTTCAGACTGAACTTCGAGGATATCAGCAATTTTGAACTGATTTTCTCTAACCGTTATCAAAAGAAAAACGGTCAGAAGTTTTTGAAGGATTTGTTTAACAGCACTTCACAGTCGAAAAAGACAATCAATGCCAACAAGTATACTTATAACCGTACTGCTGATAAAGTAACAGAGGTTTCAGAAATCATACAGCAACAGTTGGTAGCGGCGGTCAATAATATTGTCAACAAAGAAGATCAAACCGTTTTGATTAACAGTGCAGGTATTAACATTGGAGGAAGCTCTAACTACCAAATGCGACTGGTTGATAATATGATTGCTATGACCGATGACAACTGGAAAACAGCAAAGTTGGCAATCGGACTTTTTGCGACAAAGGATGTGGGCACCCAATGGGGTGTCAATGCGGAAATGTTGGCGGGTAACATCCTAATCGGTAACAAATTGATTTTGCAGAACCCTAACGATGAAGGGTACATGATGTTCCAAATCGACGAGACAGGTGCATGGCTGTATAATGCTCAGTTCGTACTCCAAGAGGGGAAGACGGGTGGGTTGATTATTATTGACCCCAAGTATGGTATTGTGGCTGGTACCAAATTGCTGTTTGATACAAATGGGACGACCGTAACGCCGGAGTTTATGGATGAGGCAGGAGAAATCACATTTGACTCTGAGGGTATGCCTAAGAACGCAAACTTTTTCCTGGATATCAACACAGGCAATGCTTATTTTCGTGGCAAACTTAGGGCGAAGTCTGGGTTGATTGGTGGATATACTATCGAGGATAGCTACCTACACGCCGGCAGTGGAGGAACGTATGTCGGGCTGAATGGTGGCACAAGCGTTTATGCAGACTATGCAATGTGGGCAGGAGCTGCTAACCCAAGTAAAGCTCCTTTCTATGTCAAGAAGGATGGCACTCTTTATGCTAAGAACGGAACCTTCGCAGGTAAGCTGGAGGCGGCAACAGGCACATTTAAGGGTGCATTGAGTGCAGCTACTGGCACTTTCTCAGGTGCATTGAGTGCAGCTACTGGCACTTTTGCCGGTTCATTGAGCGCTGCAACAGGTACATTTTCAGGAAGCCTTAGCGCTGTTAATGGTACGTTTACGGGTACGCTGAGTGCTGCCAATATCAGTGGCAACCTAACAGCGAACTCTGGAGCAGCTTTGGTCGGCTGTGCGATCTATGTGCCCAACAGGAGCAACCCTAAGTTCAGTGTGGATTCAGCGGGCAACGTGTCAATGCTTGGAAATCTGACTTTGAGTAACGGCGCAATCTCGTGGAGCAATCTAGGAAGCGGTGTGCAAAATCGGATTACCAATGTTGAGCAAGACATCTACAGCCTGTCCAGAGATATTTCAGACGTTGAGAATTATGTTGACAACCGGCTTTACAATTTCAATATTCGTATGGACGGTGTGCAGCAAGATATCAACTGGCTATCCAATAATATATGGACTGAACGCGAAATCATGAATATCGCCAGTACACAGATCACAAACGAGTTAATTTCTTCCCCGCGTATTTATGGTGCCTACATTCAAGGCGGTACCATTAACGGTGCCAATTTCATGTTCGGTAGTTTTGGATCTATCTATGATGGATATGGTTCTGATGGCGTCAACCGCACTGATTTGGCGTGTATCAATTCAAACAGAGGTATGTCTATCTCTGCTTCGCAAGGCATGGCGCTCAGCGCTGGTCATGGAATTTGGATTACGGGTGATGTGCATATCAGAGTAGGCGGTAGATGGGTAAACCTAAATGAAGTCGTTACGGCATAGTGCCAAAGAAGGAGAACAACATGACAAAAATGGAAATTGCTCAGCATATTGCTGATGATCACAACCGACTGGCGAACATTTTGGCTTCTGGCGGTATGAAGCTATTGAACGCCGATAGCGCTATTTTGTTGGGCGATACGCTCAAAGACCTTCGTGCTCTGGCACAACAGATTTCTCAGGATATCGAGCAGGAGGCAGAGGCAGAAGCCCAGGAGAAAGAGAAGAAGTAAGGAGGAGGTAGTATGAACATCCCCAATCCGTATACTTTGCCGTCAATGGATTTTGTCGGTGGGTCTACACAAGATCTGGTTTTTCACTGCTATCACTATCTGAATAAGAAAGCACAGGATCTCTCCTCATGTACGGCAAACTTCTCCATTATCAACTTTGTCAACAAGAATGGAGATCCGTTGGTTTCTAAACAGATGGACATTGGAGCCGCCCCAGATGTGGATGGAGAGGTCAGTAATGTACTGAGGGTTGCGCTTGCTCCGCTGGATACGGTGAATTTGCCAGCCGGGAAGTATATTTACCAAATCACCATTAAGGATATCTCAGGTGACGTTGAAATTCCAAACCAAGGAATTATTCACATCATCAACAACATCAATAAAGCGTTCGTGAGATAAGCGCCTATAATGGCGCTTTTTTTATGCGAAAAGAAGGAGGATTGCACAATGAACACCACATATTTTCTGAATCTTGCCGCTGGCAACCTGTTTCAGACAAAGGTGAACCCGCCTATTCCTACTGAACTGTGGATTGGCCTGAGCACGACCGCTCCCAACATTAACGGCACCAACGTCACTGAGCCTGCGGCCAGTGCGGGCTATGCTCGTATGAAGTTGGATATGCTTGGAGAGCCTGCAGTTGGCGTTGTCACTAATGAGGCCAATATCGACTTTAACGAGAGTACGGCGTCATGGGGTACTGTAACCCACTTTGTTATTTTTGACGCACAGAACGGCGGAAATTTGTTGCAGTACGGCGCATTGTCTACGCCAAGAAGCGTCGAAGCGGCAACAATCATGACCATCAAGTCCGGCTACCTTAACCTATCTGTCCAGAACCAATCCTAACAGGGGGGTGATGGAGTATGGCGAAGGAATTTGACATCTATCTGCGGAAGCATTTGGTGGAGTGTGATTTGCTTGTCTATTCCATCCCATACCACGACGGTATTTCTGTAACCAATCGTTTGATCTTGGAGACAGCTTTGAATGGTTATCTCCTACATAAATTTGCAGCTGCGCAAATGGGGTCTGAGGTTGAGGCGCACATTGACCAGATGATCAAGCTGTGTCTGGAGAAATTGAGCATGGGGATGGATCTGGGTGCCGTGGTTGATTTTGAGGCACACGCAAAGCTCTACATAGAAAACGATCCGATTATTATTGACACACCAGCTATCAATATGCTGGGGCAGGTGTTCAATGAGGTGGAAAGCGGATTGATTTTGGCGGTAGATTCATTGGTTACACAGGTGGCTTCATCTACTGGTAGAGGGGATTTTCCTCTGCTGGTAGACGCTGGTGTAACTGACACACTTAAATACAGCTTACTCAATTTAAGAAGCGCTCTTACACCAGATGTTGCTGTAAGACAGATTAACCAAGTAGACTATATCAGGGCGGATACATCAACTGTTATTGATTCCACATTGCAAAGTCTGTGTTACAATCTGGTTTTTGATGCCAGCGCTGCTACAGAGATTATGGCTTTGGTGCTGGGTACAGAAATCCGTCACTCTTTGGGTGTTTGGTATAACGGACTAACCTTCGCTTCTAAGGTAACAGGCACCTGGACACAGAAATTTATTGTTGCAGAAACTGTCACAGCCATCATGCAGGAGGCGATGGGGAAACTCATTAAGGTACTGTACCCAGACGATGGCAGTACGGTTGTCAAAGCCGCTGATTTGAATATCAGTATGAAGCGATACCGTCTATTGCATGAGTTAGACGATTTGTGTTTGGCGGACATTGATAATATGACACTTGAAGAGCTGGATTATGTTTGGCTCACATGAGTTGAAGGAAAGGGGAGATATTATGTCTCAGGCACATCTGGGAAGTTTTAGTGGAACTGTGACACCTGGAGTCAATATGCTGGATGTTTTTAAGGCAAACGAACAAGCTGAGAATCCCAATAGCATTTTGAACTTTGGCCCTATGTCTTTGAAAAAGTTCAGTTTGTCCTGCCCTGCTGGGACAAAGGTAAAAATCAATGGGAAAGAGATCCCTCTGTTTACTGGCTTTTTCGAGATGGGTATGAATCAGGTTAATGTCACATCTTTGGAATTTGATGAAGCTGTGGATATGAGTATTTACTATATGTTCTAAGGGTGGAGGATGTAGCGATGGCAGATTTGAGTTTGAAAGACGCGCTGCTCCTGGCAGGTGGAGGAACCGATAGTTCTGGTGGCTCCGGTGGTAAGGATGGTGTCGGAATCGCCTCATTGGAAATTAACGATGATGGAGAGCTGGTTGTTACATTGGATAACGGGCGAGTAAAAAATCTCGGTAGAATCGTTGGTGCAGATGGTGCTGTATATGTGCCTCATATCGACGACAAAAAGGTTCTTTCATTCACGATTGAGAAAGCGCCCGACAAGGTTCCAGATCCTGTTGATCTAAATGGGGACGGTGTTAAACCCTCTGATGTAACAACGGACGAGGAAGTCAATGAAATGCTTGGAGAAGTCTTTGGTGAACAAAGTGGAGATGGCACCATAGACGAAAACCAGGTTGTCACCGATGCGGAGGTGGCAGAAATGTTGAAAGAAGTTTTCGGTCGTTGACCGTCAACTGATAGAAAATACAAACCTATGACAAAACAAGGAGGAAAAGACAATGAGTTACGATGTGAAGAAACTGACCAGACTACAGGATTTGAAGACCTTGGCGACCACTATCAATGAAAACTTTGCTACTAAGGAAGAGATTGCCAGCCTTGCAACGTCGTTTAAGTCTGGTGAGGTGGCGGGTAATACCGTCAAGCTGTACACCACCGAGGATAAGAGCGGCACCCCTGCGTTCAGCTTTGATTTCCCTACTGAGCTGTTCCTGGATCAGACTAAGACCCAGTTTGTGAGCGAGTTTGCTTTTGATGCAGATACTTATGCTGGGGCGACCGACCCTAATCTGGAGGGCAAGCCTGTTATGGTTTTGGCCGTCAAGGGCGGGAGCGATACGATTACCTACTCTTTCCTAAATATGGCCGCTCTGGTGGACACCTATAAGGCCAAGGCTGGTGATGGCACTGCTACCGTGACTGTGAGCGGCTATGAGATCAGCGTGGATGTGAATATCTCCGCTGAGGCAAACAACGCCCTGGTGAAGAAAGGCGATGGCCTGTATGTGCCTAAGTCCGATGTGGTTGATATCACTGGCAAGGCTGATAAGGTCGGCAGCGCTATCGCTGGCAACTTTGCCGGCCTGGATGCTAATGGCAATTTGACCGACAGCGGCAAGTCTGCTACTGATTTTTCTAAGGTTGAAGCAAGCACTACCGCTGGTGCAATCAGCGTTGACGGTGCCGATGTGACCGTGGTGGAGATCGCCACTGATGCTGAGGTCAAGGAAATGCTGGATGAAATCTTCGGTGTTCCTGATACTCCGGAGGTTAGCGCCTAATTTCAGATAATGGCTGTATAAAGAGGAACGGCATATGCCGTTCCTCTTTTGTATTTAGGATAGGTGGAGGTGAATCTTGTGGCAGTGAATAAGGTTCCATATTTGGAGCACTTGAAACAGTTTGGATTGCGGGAAAGCGCCTTGATCGGTCAGGTCGCTAAGACCGCCGCTGATGCAATCGAAGAGCAGGCGCAACAAATTGGCGCTTTGTCCGATAAAGTGGAAAATTTGCCCGGAATCTCTGGGGAAATTAGTCGCTCAGTCAATGCGACACTGACCGTTGCCGGATGGGAAAACAATCGTCAAATTGTTGAGATTGAGGGGCTAACTGCAAATCAAAATGGTGTAGTCGGTTTATCTCAAGACATTTCAACGGCGGAACGTGAGACTGTGGCAAGTGCGGAGCTGTATATCTGCGGCCAGGCCGATGGGTCTTTTACGGTTGCGTATGGTGGTGATAAACCAACATACGACATCCCGATTACCCTTATCCTGCTCGATTAACGAGAGGAGGAAGGAATATGAGCGCGACAAAAAACTATGGATTCTATCTCGAAGGAGATGATACCGCCAAGTTCAAGGAGTGGCGGGAAAAACTAAACGGCCTGGTCAATTCCAATATGGAGATGATTGATGAGGTCTTGGCTGAAAAAGCAATCAAAAGTCAGTCATTCCAGGCTTCATTAACATCTTCCGATTGGGTTTGGACAGGTTCAAAGTATTCACAGACTTTGGAAATCGAGGGGCTTACACCTGATACAAACGGCATTATTGGTGTTGGACAAAATCTTACACTTGAACAGACTGATGCTGTTTATATGGCAGAGCTGATGGTTGGCGACCAGACTGATGGTGCGCTAACCATTTTTGCTAATGGTGATAAGCCATATTGTGATATCCCAGTCATCATCATTCTTTTGGGATAAAGAAAGAAGGAGGTTACTATGCCTATTATTGGAAATTTCCCGTCTGGCAGTGGCGGCAGCGGCGGCGGTCTTGCTCTGGCCGCAGTTTCGGGCATTCAGACATTGACAGCGGCGGGAAAGGTCTATGTTAAATGGACAGATCCTGACGATCTGGTTGTTGCCGGTTCGCCTTTGGCAAGCTGGGGAGGAACCCTTTTGGTTCGCAAGGCGGGTAGTGCGCCGGTGAGCCGCAGAGACGGTACTGTCGTTTTAGACAGCAAGACCAGAAACGCTTATCAGAACAGCTATTTCTGTGATAGCGGTTTGACAGATGGTGTGGAGTATTTCTACAAGTTTTTCCCGTACACCACTTCAAGTGCATATACAGATAGCGCCGACGATGAGTTTAGTGCGACGCCCAACCCTGTGGCGGTCGGTGATGTATCTGGAATTACTTTGGCAGCGGCGGGCAATGGGAAGTTGTCTATCAAGTGGACTGATCCTGCCGCTACTGTTGTTACTGACGGTGTTACCCGTGCGACCTGGGCGTCCACGATTGTGGTCGTGAAAGAGGGAAGCTATGCTGCCTCTCCCACCGATCCTGACGCCGCATATACCCATACCAGCACAACCCGCAACGGCCACTCAAGTACCCCGCTGGTGGCGACAGGGCTGAAGAATGGAACGACTTACTATATCTCTCTATTCCCCATGTCTACGGACGGCAAAGCCAACACTAATGCCGCTAATTGCAAGACTGGTGTAGCGAACAGGATGACGATTGCGAATGTCCCCAGTCAAAGTGGTAGTTTGACATTCCAAGAGAACACACCGCAGTCCCCGTCTTGGAGTAACTATAACACCGTACAGCTTACACTGGGCGGTGTGACCACAGGCACCAATGCCACGAGTTACAACGCCACCTTTACTCCGAAAGATGACTATATGTGGCCTGACGGTACTACAACGGCTAAGACTGTATCGTGGAGCATTGGTAAGGCGGCTGGTAGCTTAACTTTGAGTAAGAGTTCTGTAACCCTGAACACATCAAAGCTGAGTGATACTGTAACTGTGACTCGTCCTGGTGATGGTGCGATCTCTGCTACATCCAGCAATACCAGTGTTGCTACAGTAAGCGTATCCGGCGATATCGTGACTATTAACCATGTGAATCAGACCACCGGATCAGCAACCATTACCATCAAGGTTGCAGCGGGAAGCAATTATACTGCTCCTGCTAATAAAACGGTTGAAGTGACAGCTCAGTTTATGCCCGCAAAAGGGAATAAGCTGAACACCTATACATGGGAGCAAATCAAGCAAGTGTCTGATGCTGGTCTTGCAGCAAGCTATTGGAATGTTGGTGATACCAAAACCATTAAGCTCAATGGTAAGGCGGGGAATTATACTTTCTCTAACCTCTCCGTTGATGTTTCTATTCTGGGCTTTAATCACAATAGTGCCAAGGAGGGAACGAATCGTATCCACTTCCAGATCGGGAAGATCAGTGGGAAAGATGTGGCACTCTGCGATGGTCAGTATAATAATGAACAGACCAGTGCTGGATATTTCCACATGAATACCTCCCGCACCAACAGCGGGGGATGGAACAACAGCGCAATGCGCAAGACGCTGTTGGGCAACAGCAATAGTCCGACCAGCCCCTTGGCGAACAGCCTGATGGCGGCGCTTCCTGCCGATTTGAGAGCAGTTATGAAGTCAGTGACGAAGTATACCGATAATACTGGCGGCGGCTCTAACACAGCAAGCTATGTGACTGCGACAACGGATTACCTGTTCCTTTTGTCTGAGTTCGAGGTTTTTGGAACCAGAAATTACGCAAACTCAGCAGAGCAAAACTACCAGCTTCAGTATGACTACTATAAGAGTGGAAACGCTAAGGTAGCTTATAATCACAGTGCGAACAGCACTGCTGTGTGGTGGTGGTTGCGTTCCCCCTATTACAGCAACGGCTACACTTTCTGTGGTGTGGGCAGCGGCGGCGCCATCGGCATCTACTATGCTTCCTGGTCGGCGGGTGTGCGCCCCGGCTTTTCTGTCTAATCTACCGCAGTGTATCGGGTCTATATCCCGCCCACGTCAGTGGGCGGGTGCTTCGATAGAGGCAGAAAGTTTCGGTACGGAAAACAATGTCGGCGCGAAGCGCCGACGCGATTTTTTTGAAAATTGGCTTTTTTCAGTTTTCTAAAATTTGATAAGATTGGTGCGCTTGCGGCGAGTGAACACCGATCTATGACAAATTACATCGAATATGTCTTAATCAAGCACTTGGAGCAAATCGAACAGGAGCATGGGGTGATAGATACTAAAAAAGCAGTAGAAGAGGAGAAAAACAGTGTCGGTACTTAAAGCAAAGCGTACCACAAGCAAGGCAGAGTTTGTCAATACAGCAAACCAGCTTTATGTGGAAACGCTAAATTTTCTTACAAGGCTGTCTGCAAGATATTCCAGATTGATTGCTGAGGATATCGCACATTTGGCCGGTGGAGTGGTGGATCAAGCTGAAATGGCAAATAGTATCTACCCCTCAGATGACCAGAGAAAGACATTGCGCAAGGCGCACCTACTGGAAGCAAGGGCTTCTTTGAAAGCCTTGGATGTGCGGCTTACGCATTGCTATCTTCTTATGATGCAGAACCCAGAAGGATGCTTTACAAATAGTAAAGGTGTTCAGTTGAAATCTGTGGATGCGATTGAGAAACTTGATCGTATGGCGGAAAGTTTAGGGCTGCTGATTGACAAGGAAGATGAACTTCTCAGAGGTGTTACTAAGGCACTGGCGCAAGCTAAAAAGCAGTAATCGGTCTATGGGTGTATTTCTGTAAATGAGTCACACTGCTGTGTGGTGGTGGTTGCGTTCCCCCTATTACAACAACAACAACAATTTCTGTAATGTGAACAACAACGGCAACATCAACAACAACAATGCTTCCTGGTCGGCGGGTGTGCGCCCCGGATTTTGCAATGCGAGGTCGAATGGTAGTAGCTTCGGCGAAGGACGACCTTTGCAAAAGGAGAAATACTTCCCTGGTGAAAGCCTAAAACTGCCCTTTGACGACCATGCACGGACGCTGCTTGCATGGCGGGGGATTGCGTTTACCTCGTTTCATGTGTATGGTCAACGTAGTATTAGACACGCACCTACAAGACATCTATGCGGAGGGCGAATAAAATTATGACAAGCGAAGAGCGCCGAGAAGCGCGATACCAACGCCGCCAAGCGCGGCGACAAGCCAATAGGCAAAAACGGAGCGATGCAATAGGATCGCTCAACGAGATCTACAATTTCCACGATATGTTCTTTTACGGCAAAGAGTGCTGTAAGGGCGTTCGTTGGAAACAGAGCACTCAGAACTTTGAGTTACATCTGCTTTCGGGAACTGCTAAGAGGCGTCAGATGGTGGTGAACGGAACATGGAAGCCACAACCTTGTTCTCATTTTATGCTTCATGAACGAGGGAAAGTGCGTCCTATTGATGCTCCGCATATTGTTGATCGGCAGGTTCAAAAAGTGGAATGTAACAAAATCCTCATTCCTTTATATGAGCCGAGTATGATTATCGACAATGCGGCCAGCCAAAAGAATAAAGGACTGCATTGGCAATTTCGTCGGCTCAAAGAACAGCTTGCATGGCACTATCGGCGGTATGGGCGTGAGGGCGCAGTATTTCTTATGGACTTGAAAAAGTTTTTCCCAAATGCTAACCGTCAGCTAATATACCAACGACATAGCAAGGTGATGTTAAACCCAGAAGTTCAGGTGTTTGCGGATTACATTGTCAGGACGGCACCAGCTACATCACCTGGTCGTGGTATGCCATTGGGTGTGGAACCAAGTCAACAAGAAATGGTGGCGCTTCCCAGTGCCATTGACAACTACATCAAGTGTCAGTTGGGTATACATTGTGCAGGTCATTACATGGATGACTACTATATCATTTTGCCTGATATTGAGGAGCTGAAAAAGATTGCTCGTGGTATCGTGGCAATGATGGAATCCTATGGTATTCGTGTCAATCGACGTAAATGTAAAATCGTCCCGTTTTCCAGTTCTAAGGGTTTTCGTTTCTGTAAGGCAAGGTTCACTTTGACGGAGACAGGTAAAATCAAGATGAATGGCAATCGGGATGGAATGAAGAGCGCCAGACGTAAGCTAAAATTGTTCCATCGTGAATTTTTGGAGGGTAAGCGTACACTTGCCGATATTGACCAGTTTATGGAGTGCCAGACAGCATATTATCGAAACTACAACGACCATGGGCGGCTTCTTCGGCTGCGGAGGCTGCACTATGCTTTGTTCAACAAATACAGGCAGCAAGAGCAACAGAAACAGCTCAAACAGACAGCCTAAATATCTGAAATCAACGAACGTCTGAAGCATACGCCTCAGACGTTTTGTTATGTTTGGAGGAATTTTCTGTGAACTACAAAAATTATGTTGCAAAAAAGCGGGCGCGATTCATGGGTATCAGCGGCAATGTGAATATTCCCTATGGAACACACTTGGAAGCACAGGACGGTTGTTTGCTGTGGAACGGAAAGCCTATGTGTGCAGTGAACAGTCAAAACGGGCTGGATCATTTTGCCCAGAATGATGATGGACGGGGAGAAGAGCGTGGAAAACTAACCACTGAAATCATCTTTACATTGGTCAAGAGAAACAAGAACTATCAGGCCAGATGGGATAAAGTGTGGGCGGACGAACGCTGTCAAAAGTATCGCATGACTGAATATGAGGACTTCTGGCTTTGGAACTGTGAGTTCTATGCTGCCCCGATTGAGGATTTGCAGCATATCATGGAACTTATCAAAATTTGAGAAAGGAAGTGGGTGTATGTATCAGATTATCAAGGACAACACGGTAATGGCATACGTGGACAACCCTGTCTTTATTCGTATGCACACAAACGGCTGCTATGTGGGTGCTACCGAGGATGAGGCGCAGGGTATCGCTATCCAAAGTGCTCCTTATCATATTCTCGGCAGAGAGGAGCTTCCTGGCGCTGTTGCGACTGTGATGATCGTGAAGGTTGACGGTGGCCTCCTTGTTGCGGAGCAGAAGCGGGCGATTGACGGTCTGATCGTGAACATTTTGGAGGGTTGAGTTATGGATAAGAATTACATTGCACAACTGTATCAGGATAAGACAATCTCTGACAAGGGTGTGCTGAACGCTATCCTAAGAGGATGGATCACCATTGAGGACGCTGTTGAGATTATTGGTGCTGACCAGTCTACGGAAGTCATTCGTGCGGCGAAGATCGCTGAAATCTCTGCGGCCTGTAACACCGTCATCGTGTCTGGTATCGACCTGACATTGACAGACGGCCCAGTGCATTTCAATCTGAGCATTGAGGATCAGAGCAATATCGCCAACCTGTTCCGTGTGGTTGAGCTTGGTGGCACCGAGTTCCCCTATCAGGCGGACGGCGGCGTGTGCCGTATCTACACCGCCCAGGAAATTGCTCAAATCTACATTGCGGCTCAGAGTGCTATCACTACTCAGACCACCTATCATAATGCGCTGAAAGCCTATGTCCAGAGCCTTGATGATGTGGAGGCTATTGCCGCTGTGCAGTACGGTATGGATCTACCTGAGCCGTTTGCGTCTGAGGTTGTGGAGAAGCTGACGGTTGCAAAGACCCAGATGGACGCTATCGTTGAGCGGCTGAATGGGTAAGGTGTTGATTCTATATGGGCACAAGAAAAGAATTGACCTGTAAGGTGTCAGCTCATATTCTGCGCTGGGTGTTTGGTGGATGCCTATATGGTCTGCTTGAAATCGCTTGGCGTGGGTACACCCATTGGACGATGGTTCTGCTGGCGGCAATTCTGTGTATCCCACTGGATATTGCGAACGAGCATATTCCGTGGGATATGCCTTTGCTTCTGCAAGGCGTTCTTGGCGGACTGACCATTACAGTTATGGAGTTTGTGACTGGACTGATTGTGAACGTCTGGTTGGGTATGGGCGTATGGGATTACTCCAACCAGTTTGGAAATATCCTTGGGCAGATTTGCCCACTGTACACCATTCTGTGGTGCCTGCTGGCAATTCCCGTCATTGTGGTATTTGACTGGCTGGAGTATAAGATCTGCGGTGGAGAGAAGCCGCATTATACATTATAAAAGAGAGCGGTTTATCGCCGCTCTCTTCTGATTTTATGGGGGAATATTTATGAGTTACAAAGACACAGAAGATAGGGTGAAACACTCTAAAATTGCAAAGAAAATGACAGACGATATCACGGACTATCTTCGCAAACAAAACGCAGAATATCGAGATATATTGTGGGCGTTAGGTGTTGTGCGGGATCGTGTAATTGAGCAAATGGATATGAATACTTTTAAGTAAATTCCCACTTATCAACTCTACGAAGTGATTGCTTTGCGGAGTTATAAAATTCTGTGAGTGTTGACAACTCCAGCATCTCATAATCTCGCATATCATTACGGCTACGTGGAGTATCGCTCTGTAGATATTGAGAGAACTTTGCGTGAGCATAAACAAGAGCTAATTGTCGAATTTCATCTTCGGTTAGTTTGCTATCCATAATATTTCTCCCATCTTAAAATTTTCAGCTTACTACCTTCATACGAGGGAATCCAGTTTGCCAGTAACAAGCTGGTTAGTGGTGGTAATAAAACATATTGGATTAAAGCGCTCAGGTTATTTAATGGGAGTATAGCACAAACCAAGAGATTCTGCAACACTCCGATCGAAAGGATTTTATATGGACATTATTCTTAAAGAACGCGGGCATGGGAAAACAACAAATCTGATCTGCATGTCGGCGCAAACCGGTATCCCAATCGTCTCTATGCAACCGCAATACATTATAGAGCTTGCGGAGAAGCTGCACGTACAAATTCCGCGTCCTATTTCCACACAAGAGTTGCAAGGCATGGCGGAGAAGCCGCAGGCAATTTACGTTGACGAACTGAGCGTTGTTCTGAAAAAGCTGCTTGGTTCTTCTGTGGCTGGATTTACGGACACATTATAGCATATGCAAATCTGTTTTGCAAGAAAGAGGTGAAGACATATGGGTGATATGAGTTTTATTATCGCTTTGACCAACAAAACTGAAATAACAGTATTTTTCTCTCCAGAAAGCAACGAGATAGATGTGTAGCAGTTTGAATAAAAGTACAATTTTGTTTGACGAATGAGGTTGGAAATGGCTCCCAACACTCCAACAATGGAACCTGAGATGTAGGATATGCCGCCCTACTATTCGCCAAATATCAAGCCCAGCGGAGAGATCCGCTGGGCTTTTCCCATATCCAGATAGTAGAAAGGAGGGCTATATGGGACGAAAAACAAAGCAAAACAAAATTACCTCACCTGAGTTGATCGCCCAGATCAATCCGAAGAACATTCGGCTGATGAATGACTTTCTGGACTATCTGAGGTCGGTTGGCAAAGCAGAGTCTACCGTGAAAGCCTACACAAGCGATCTCTATATCTTCTTTGTGTGGGTGCTTCAAAATGCTGACAATAAATATTTTCCAGAGGTTAGCAAACGAGATATTGTCGCTTATCAAAACTGGTTGTTGCGGGACAATGAAAACTCTCCGGCTCGTGTGCGCCGGCTGAAGGCAACACTTTCCTCTCTCAGCAATTACATTGAGGCAATTTTGGATGATGAACTTCCAGGATTCCGTTCAATCGTTCGGAAGATTGAAAACCCAATCAATGAACCAACCAGAGAGAAAACAGTGCTAACTGATGAACAAGCGGATACTCTGCTGGAGTATTTGGTTGGACGCAAGCAATATGAGAAAGCCTGCTGTTTTGCTCTGGCTCGCTATTCTGGACGGCGCAAGTCTGAGTTGCCGAGGTTCAAAGTGTCATATTTTGACGATGAGAATATCATCTATGGCTCACTTTATAAAACGCCTGAAAAAATCAAGACCAAAGGGCGTGGCGTAAATGGCAAGATGTTGACGTGTTATGTGCTTTCTAAACCGTTCAAACCGTATTTCGACCTATGGATGCAGAAACGGGCGGAACTTGGTATTGATAGTGAATGGCTTTTCCCAGACAAAGATGATCCTACTCAGCCAATCCCGATTTCAACGCTGAATAGCTGGACAGAGACGTTCTCTAACATTTTGGATATCCCAGTGTATTGGCATAGCCTCCGACACTTCTTCACTACATCTCTGGCTAAGGCCAACCTGCCAGACTCTGTAATCAAGACTATCATCGGCTGGGAGAGTCTGGAAATGGTGGAGATCTACAAGGATATTGATGATGAAGAGGAAATCGGGAAGTATTTCCAAGATGGAGAGATTGTCGGACAAAAGCAAACGAGCCTGTCTGATCTGTGAGGAGGCGAGCATATGAACGAACTGGTAATCCATGATTACCTCAGAGCAAAGGGACTGAATGAGTACGGTGTGGCAGGTCTTATGGGGAACTTATTCGCTGAGAGTGGGTTGAACCCAAGAAATTTACAGAACAGTTACGAAAAATCTCTAAGCATGAATGATAACGCCTATGTCACAGCTGTGGACAATGGCACATATACAAACTTCGTGTATGATAAGGCAGGATTTGGGCTGGCGCAATGGACTTATTGGAGCCGCAAGCAAAATCTTCTCAATTTTGCAAGGGCGGCTGGTAAATCTATTGGTGATCTGATTATGCAGTTGGATTTCTTATGGAAAGAATTGTCCGAGAGTTATCCTGGTGTTGTATCTGTTTTGAAGTCTGCTACCTCTGTGCTGGAAGCATCAAATGCTGTGTTGTTAAACTATGAGAGGCCGGCAAATCAGAGTGAGGGTGTTCAAACGAAGCGGGCTGAGTATGGACAACGATATTATGACCAGTTCACTACAGCCAGCCTTGAAGAGTTCATAAAGCTCTTTCAAGAAATGAGAAGCAATTTGCAGGATAACGACGCTGGTGATTGGAGCGCAGATGCCAGACAATGGGCAGTAAGCACTGGCTTAATTGCTGGTAATGGTACTACTGTCAATGGAGTTCCTAACTATATGTGGCAGGACTTTTTGACGAGAGAGCAATTTGCTGTTGTATTATACCGATTTTCAAAGCTGATAGGGAGCCTCTGATTTATATATCAGACTGGCTTCCTATTTTGCTAACCAATATTCAGAAAAAGTTTTGAGGTGAAAACATGGTCAATGTAAATAACATCGTTCCCCGTAATGGGTATTTGGTGGATGGCACAACAGGACAGAGGGTTCTGTTTTATGAGTGCGATCCCACAAAGAACACGGAATGTACCAGCAAGATTTGTCGGGCTGATGCGGAAGAGGACGAGGGTAGCTTTGGATTTTGCTCTAAGACTGTCAACCCCAACTTTCGTAAAGATGGTGGTAAGGCGTGGTATGCCGTACTGAAGACGCCAGATGATGGAGGAGAGCCTTACTGGGGCAGAGAGTATGTAGAGGTGGATTGATATGATGACGGTTCAAGAATGTATCAATTATGTTGAGAGCCATTTGGAAATCTGTCCTGCGACAAGTAACGGAGCATATACCAGCGGCAGAACAATTACACCTGCTGGCTGTGTAAATCATTCTGTTGGCTGCGCCCAACCATCAGCCGATGTGTTCTTTAAGAATATGAATAAAGGAAGCGCTGGTTGGGGAGTAAATGCTATTCTGGGTGACTTCCACAAAGGTGAGGGAAAAATTATTCTCGCTTTGAACTGGAACACTCGTCCATGGGGATGTGGAGCGGGCAGCAAAGGATCTTGGAATAACACAAAGGTGCAGTGGGAGATTACAGAGCCTGCTGGTCATACTTATGCGGGCGGTACAATGATTGGATACGATGTGGCAAATAACCAGCAATTTTTTGATCGTATGTGGAAGATGGTTGTAGCCTGGAATGTCTATATGGTCAAGAAATTTGGCTATCCTGTTTCTGGCATCAGTGATCATGCCGAGTCATATAAGGCCGGTTATGGTTCTAATCATGGTGATGTTGGGCATTGGTGGCCGAAGCATGGCAAGAGTATGGATGCGCTGCGTAAAGAAGTCCAGGAAATCCTCAATGGTGGTGGCGGTGTCATTTCGTCTGAACAAGGAGCAACTGTCAATTACCAATGCAAAGTTACCGCTAAGGATGGATTGAATTGCAGACCAGAACCGTCACAAAATCCAGTGCTTACAACGTATCCTTATGGAACAACACTGGTTATCAGCAAAGAGAAAAACGGGTGGGGTTTCACCGGCCTTGGCTGGGTTTCACTTAAATATGTTGAAAAGATTGCTACAACTGAATCTACAAAGGAGGATGACGATATGGACGTGAATCGGTTTACTGAGCTGTGGAAAGAAATGCGGAGTGCATGGCAGGACAATGACGCTGGTGATTGGAGCGCAAAGGCTCGTGAGTGGGCGACTTCAAACGGTCTTATTGCCGGCAACGGAACAACCATCAACGGCGAACCGAACTGTATGTGGGCTGATATGCTTACCCGTGAGCAGTTTGTAGCTGTGCTTTATCGGTTTGCTCAACTGATGGGTAAAGCATAAGAGGTAACAATATGGTTGTTTTTGGTGGAGGCGGAAAAAGGTTGGCAAAACCCAAAACAGCCAAAAAGGATTTTTCCAAAAGGCTGATTTCGGACATTAGGTGGCTGCTGTGGGTGGTAACTCTTGGAGGTATCGTCCTGGCAGCCTATTGTGTTCGTAAAGGGTATACTGGCTCTTTGCCGTGGCTAAGTGCTATGGTGGGGCTTCCTTGGACTGCTCATGGCGTTGTGTGCTCGTTCTATCTCAATATGGCAAAGTCAGATCATAGTGAAGGTGGTATCACTTTCGAGTCCGCCAAAGCAAGCAACTTTGAGATGGACACTGGCAGTGACGAAAGCCCGATGATTTAATAAGGAGAAAGAAAATGGTTCAGCTTTTTATCTCCCAGCCTATGCGGGGTAGATCGGATGAAGAGATTGCAGCCGAGCGGGAGTATGCCAAACTTGCCGCTGAAAGAATCTTGAAAGAGGAAGTTGAGGTCATTGATAGCTTTTTTCAAGACGGCGATGGAAAGCCGTTGGAGTATTTAGGCGATAGTCTGAAGCTCCTTGCTGGCGCTGATTGGGTGTGGTTTTGTGAAGGATGGGAACAAGCCAGAGGGTGTAAGATTGAAAACCTGTGCGCTCGTGAATATGGTATTCCTATCATTCATGCGTAAAAAAGGAGGATGATTAGATATGAAGATTATGCAGAAACTTACAAGTCGTAAACTGTGGGCGGCAGTTGCTGGTGTTGTCACCGGCTTGGCTATGGTGTTTGGGCTTGATGAAAATGTGATTACCAGTATTGCTGGAGCAGTTGTTTCTTTGGCATCTGTGATGACTTACATTGTCACTGAGGGACGCATCGACAAGGAAGCTGTGGGCAATACTGCGGGCCAAATTCAAGATGCCATTGATGCGGTGCAAGGTTCTGAGGTGAAGCAGTAATGACTCTCAAAGAAATTTTTCTGAATGGTGGCGGTGCGCTTGTAATTATTTTAACCATTCTTCAAATTGCACCAATCAAGATTGATCCGTGGGGTGCTATTGCTCGGTGGATTGGTCGGGCGTTGAACGGTGATGTGTTGAAGAAACTGGACGAATTGGAAGACGGTCAGGCCGAAACAAGGGTGCAACTGGAAGAGCATATCCGTGTAGACGACGAGCGTGATGCAAACTCTCGTCGTCGAGATATCCTTAACTTCAATGTTGAGCTGATGCGTGGGAAAAATTATACACATGAACATTTTGTAGATATGCTTACAGAGATTGACGAGTACGAGCGGTATTGTGAAGAGCACCCAGGATACAAGAACAATCGAGCTGTAATGGCTATCGCAAATATTAAGCGCGTGTATGAAGAGAACGAGAGGACAAATGGTTTCCTTAAAGTCTAAAGCAAATTGAGGGCGTATGTATCAAATTACGATACTTACGCCCTCTTTTTTTGCTTCGCAAGGAATTTGAAAACCACATCGAGCTTTTCTTCAAATGGTGTAAACTTGGTGTAAAGCTGAAATGGCACTCCCGATATGCCAAAACAATTTACACAAGATATGGTGAATTTTTTTGTGTTTAACACAGAATTACGCACATTCTGGTTAAAGTCGGTTTTGAAATACTTATATCTTTCAGATATTGCTGAAAACCGGCTCCCTGTTCTGAATGAGGTAGCTGTATACCGTGCCGCAGTACTCCTCCCTTTCCCGGAACGTAAGGGTTTCCTGGGATGCGGCGATCGGCCTTTTCAGAATGCCCTCAAGCGCGTCATAAAGATCGTCATCGCTGACGCCGCTACCGCTCTTCCTGAGCGGGATACGGTGGATGTCCGAAAGCGTCAGGGGTGGTGCTCCGTCCATACAGAAAAATATCGAAGAATGCGGCGGGTCTTTCGTAAGATTCTGTTCCAAAAAGTACTCGACCATATTGTGGGGAGTCTCTTCCTCTTCCTGTTCTTGTTCTTCCTCCTCGGCCTTAGAATCTTCCTGCACGAACTTCAAGCGGCGGACGTCATCCAGCATCGCCAGCCCAAATTTATGGATTCCCTTGAGGGCTGCCAGCCACGGCTGATTTTCATCCAGCGGAAGATAGGTGAAGCAGAAAAAAATCATCCGGCCAAAATCCCATCCGGCCTCAATACTATCTGAATCCACCAGGAAGGCTGCCCGACCCTTTTCCCGTTTTTGTGCTTGGACCTTCCATTCCTGTTCCAACTTTTTTGTCTCCATGTAGGCTGTAATCAGCTTGTCCATCCCAAAATTAAAATACTCCTGTAGCCGTTTATCCAACTGGTCTCTAAAATCGCTTTTCATCTGGGAGCGGCTTACCTGGAGACAGTTTTCAGCCCGCTCCCCCATAATATCCAAAAATATCCTGCAGCAGCGAATGTCCTGCTGTTCCTTCGGGACAGCGATGTTTTTAAACGCGAAGCGCACCCTTTCGGCTGCACTGGGGTGGGCCAGCCCGGGACCGGTGTCAATCGCATTTGTGGGAAAGCTCAGGCAGACACAATCCATGTATTTGGAATTCCAGAGGATAACCCTGCTGATTTTTTCCTTTCGTCTGCCGTCCTCGCTGTCATGTTCCATGCCGATGTCAATATGATAAAGCCAACGGAAGCGCTTGCTGCCGACTTGCGCCTCCACCAGTTCCTCTTGAAATTCCATCATCTTCAAGGGCTGCCGGGCCTTTTCTTCCTTACCGTCTCCTTCATAAAGATATGGGCTGGTAACCCGTCCGAGCTGGGTCCCCTTCTTTCCAATGTAGACCGGGAAAATCGCGTTGGGAATCTGTTCCGCTAAATACTCCTTGCAGATCGCGATGGCGTGGGCCAAAATAGTGGTCTGATTAAACATATTCAGCAGCTTTTGCTCCGTGCTCTCGTACTTCCGCTTAAATTTGGAGAGGAACTCCTCGCTCAATCCCAAATCCTCATAATTCATAAACTTCATTGCCTGCACACAGAACTCCACGGTTGTCCCATGTGCCCTTGGATAATCGAAGTTTTCCTGCGTCACGCGTCCGCTGCACTCCGGAGAGATCAAACGGACACGGTGCCCGGTGTTTTCCTTCTCAGAGCGGGTCATATAGCATACCTCATCGGTAATCATGAATGCGGACTGAATCCCAATCCCAAAACCGCCTGTGGGCTGAAGCCACGAAGGCGCGGATTCAAAGATATCCTGATACTCTTCCCGCGCGCGCCATCCCTTCCCGATGGTGGTAATGCCCTCCACGCACGCCGTATCCATCCCGATTCCCCGGTCTTGAATTTCAATGCGGATGCGGTCGCTGGTCAGGCCCGTGCTGCCCTTCTCATACGAAAAGGCAATCTCAATTGGCAGACCCAGGATCACATCTTCCTTCAAATCACAGGGAAGCAGCTCCTTGAGTTGCCCCCGCCACTTTACCGGGCTGTCAAAGCCGTTCTCCTTGAGTTTTTTCCACAAGCAGACCTTGGTGGCATCTATGGCATTCTGCACGTATTCCCGCAGGCAGTCCAGCCGACAGTCATAGATGCTGTCACCAATCAGCAACTTCTGCATTTTTCTGCTATCGAAGTTGAAGTGGTTCAAGTTCTTTGAGGTAAATTCGGTTTTCCCCAGGTAAACCTTGAGACTGCAATCCTCCAGATGGCATCCCTTGAGCGCCTGAGGGACAATCCGATTCCAGCTCCGAATCAACTGTGCAACCTCGGAATCAATCCAGTTATACCATGTGCGTGCTTCCAGACAGGCCGTGAAATCCTCCGAGCGGGAGACCGCCTTGATGGAGGTCTGTGTAATTTCAAAATTTTTCAACGCCTTATGTTTGTGCAGATGCGCCGCGCTTTTAGATGGCAATGGTCCCCGGTGCTCCAGAACACGCAAATTGAAGCGGTTGTTGTCCATATCCAGCAGATCACCAATCCGGAGCATGGCCGCGGCAAATCTGGGGTGGATGTGCTCATCCCCTATGGCGACCTCTTCGTAGAGCAGCTCATTCAAAACTGCGTTGAAATCCTTGGTATGGATACATGAGATCGTGCCGACCAATTCGTAAAGCCGCCTCTCAACCACACCCTCCGCGAAGTTTTTGTCGTCTTGAAATATCCGCTCAAAGTAGTCCTCGCTCCGCCGCGCGTGATGCTTGCGCACATATTCTGTGATGATGTACTGCACATTTTGAACCAGGCGGATGGGCCAGTCCTCCGTTGGCAGTTCCGGATCACTTTTCCAAACTGCCTCAAAGTCCGACTTCTTATTCAGAACCTGGTCAACCTTACGGTAGTAATCAATGGCATCGTATAGTTCGACATTGTCCTTGTACCGCCCTTCCTTCAGCTGCTCCCTCAGAAACTCCCGGAACTTCGAGTCCGATTCCCACAGCTTGTCCATATCCTTACTGGTTAAAGACATTCCAATATCGTGGAAGTACGCCACCTGAAGCAGTAGCCAGAGGTCCCCCACCCCCAACAGGTCTACCCGGCTCCGGCCAAGCAGAAGCTCAATATTTTGCAGGATTCGGATGGAATGACTTTTATCGTGCATACTGAAATGCTGGAAGTCGAAGACAGTTGTCGCCGTATAGCCGGTATAGATGTCCTTATCATTTTTCCATTTGGTAACCAATTGGTTCCCGGTCGGCTTTTCCATAGCCAACTGCTCAAAGCGCTGCTCAATATAGCACATGCCTACTTGCTCCTTTCCCTTTATGTTTTTCACCATTGCCGTCCGTTGCATAACGATATGTTCCATCGCAGGTCCTGTTTTTGGTTTTCCCATTCCCGTCGGGGACGGTGGAACCCTTACCTTGAAAGCGGTGGATTTTCATAAGGAAAGGGCCACAAAACATGGCCCTTTCCCAAATTATTTACTCAAAACACATCTGTTGTACGCATTTTTTCAGTAGCTTTGCCACTTGTGCGTCAATCGAATCATTCTGCTCCATATCGGTAATGATATATTCCTTGTTTTCCACCTGCTGCGTTAATACGCTGGCATCAACCATTTCAAAATAGCTCAGTGTGTCTTCAGCCTCCTGCAGGTCAAAATAGCTGTCCAGCTCAGAGGCTTTGACGAAACTAATCAGGCGGGACTTAAATGCGGGGTAGTTCCTAAAATACAATTCATGCGCGTTTTGACCGCTTCCTCCACGGCAGGAGTTCTCATCCTCCATCCGCTTGTAATAGGTGTATATGGCGCTGAACACCGCCTTCTGATTAAATGGCAGCAGTAGGGTATTGTTCTCACCCGCCTGAAAGCCGCGCCGCACCACCCCTGTATCCAGATCAAAAGATACCTTATTGCTGATCACCCCCTGATTCAAAAGCTGTAAAAGCGCGCTGGTAAATTCCGTCCTGAAATCAGCGTCGTTCACAGTATACCCGCTGCATAGGGCCATTTCATTTTCCAGTTCCTCTAAAGAGCAGAACTGATGCTGCGGGCCGGCCATCTTTTTAAATGCGAAATAGGAAAAAATGTCATAGTACATATTGATTGATCGTCGGCAAAGGCCCTCTGGATAGGTTGGCACATAAGGCGTGATATCGTGCTGCCCATACAGGCAGCGGAGGCGGGATTGAAACCCCTCTCCAAATATCCCTGGAAGGCTACGGATAAACTCAGCTGACCAGTGGTTTTCCATCTCAACCGTGCACAAATCCAGCTCAACGCCCAATTGTCTCTTCAGGAAGTTTTTAAAATGGATGGAGATATACCGGCTGAAGAAAAATACAATGGAGCGGTAGAGTGCCGTATTCAGGTTTTCATCATCGCTTTTCGTAGAAGAAGCCATCATATAGCGCTCTACTAACTGACCATATTCGGTTTTGCCGTAAGCAATACGGAACCAGGTGATTAACTCGTCCTGACGGACAGAACGCAGAACAGCAAATGGCGTAAATGTAACAGAAACCGTTTCGTTGTCTACGCCATCATATTGACATTTCACTACAAGGTTTTGAATCAGGTTCTGGAACCGGCTTACAAACAGGTCATCGCTGAAATAGAAAAAACAGTTTTTGGTCGAATAATCTCCAATCACATAAGAATTATCTACACATTTCCAAGCAGAATCCTGGGTATTCTGGATGTGTTGGAACTGCTCCCCGGTCAGCGTCCCGCTGAAAAAGCTTTTTGTCCGCGCTGGGGTCGAATTTTTGATGGTTAAAAAGGGCAGATCAATGACATACGGTATTCCGGCTCGGTGGAAGTTCTGGGTTTCCCAAGTAGACAGGTGGCCGATTTCCGGCATCGAAGCACTGGGGATATAACTGTACAGGTTTTCAAATTCCGGGACGTCATCCGGGGCCCGGAACCCCTCCCAGGTGGCAAACACGGCAGGGATAATCCGGCTTCCCACCGCCTTATCCCTCATAAGCCTACAGAAATGGCCAATATTATGTCCTTTTATCAAGAAATCGTCTACCACATAAATCCGCCGGTGTTCCAGATGCTGAAGCTGCTCCTCTGGTGAGACCATTTTGGTAAAATACCGATCACTTTTTACCTCAACGCGTCCGCCGCGCAGGGCATCTTCCCACGGCGATACGCCATCCGAATAGAACGACCGCTCGATTAAGCGATAGGCCCAGTATCCCTTTTTGCTCACAAAGACAAAGAGGGGCCTCTTTTTGAGCGTAGTGTCACGCGCTGCCTCTCTGGGTTCCTTCACCTCCAGCAGGTGGCTTAAAAAGCCCTTCAACTTGGCGGCATAGCTGCTGACGTCGCAGCCGATTTCTGTCACGTCATAGTTCTCGGCACTGTTGATGGTGAAAGCGTCCTTCACGGTACTCTACCCCCGCAGTCTATTTTTTGTAGCATATCACAAATGAAGCCCGATTTCAAGAGAAAGTTTTTGAGTTCAGGCATGGAATTTTGTACATTCAAAAGCGGGACTCTCCTCCTTCTTGTAAGCCTTATCCCAGTATATGCCGGGCAGCTTGGATTAAGAAATCACATTCCATTAGGGCTTGTTTGAAAAATGTCAATACGCCCAAGCGGTGGCTCTTTTGCTGCCATACTGCCCCAATTTTTCTTGAAATCCACCCAGGATTCCTGCGAAAAATTGTGTTTGTCTGGCCGCAAAATCCCTCGCCGTTGTGCATATTTCCATTTTTCAAACGGTGCCTAATGTTTGAACAAATTTGAACAAAGTGTAGATATGAGAAATTGTGACCATATTCAAAGTACGCCCCTTTCTCATCTTATTGTCAGGCCTACCACAAAAGAGTTTATAGCTTCGATATGGTATCCATGGACCGGGGTGCGGGCCCCGCAGTATTTCGTTCCCCATCCTGGGATAGGGTAATACTTCGTAAACGGCGCAATTGCGGCCAGTACCCGTATGCGCACCGGTATCTTGACAAGTACTGTCGGTGCGGGGCGGGAAGCCTCCCGCAGAATGACCCACAATTCCTTTGGCACCTCCCGCACAGTGGCCACCAGTTCCGCCGTGGTCAAAAAACGCCAGCATGGCAAAACTGTGTCTGGCAAGATAGCCCTCTACCGTCCCTGTCATCCAGAGTAATTTGATGTCTGCCGACTCCCGTCAGCGTACTTCCCCAGTGAGCCAAGCCAGCCGGGCCCACACCAACGCAGATGATCTGTTCATAAAGTGGGCAGCGGGTTTACCGAAATGTTTCAGTGTAGGCCAGGGGCAGCAGGGTATTGTCGTAGAACATTTTCTCAAAATCGGGGAGCAGCCAGTGATTATCGATGGAATAGCGGGAAAATTCTCCCCCCACGTAGTCGGATAGCCCGCCCCGGTACTGATACCCAGGGCCTGGAGGGCCATTTTCTGGGCGTGTCTGTCCCTGGTAAGGTGGGGCATAGTGCAGCAGGCGCAGAAGTTAGACCTTTGGCAGGTAACTCATCCTTTCCCAAAGACCTTTTATAATTCATATGCCTCCAGGAATTGTGCTCATAATCTACAAATACGATGTCGCCCTACATTTCAGAAAACGGCGTATTATGGTAAATAAAAATCAATAGAAATTTGGTGGAGAATATTCTATATCAGAATGTGAGTCTCATAGCAACTTGATTTTGTGACTCTCTCGAGCGGCTGAGTTTCTCCTGTTGTACCACCATGAACATCTCATCAGAGATAATAGCCTCATGGGTACCAGTGTAAAGGAACCGATCCATGAGGCCATTGTTTTCAATTTGAACTGCGCCAGTGCTGATTGTTTTCTGGAGCAATACCCGCCCAGTATATTTTTCGTTAGAGAGCAGCTTGTCAATCGCCTCCCGATTCCATTTTGGCCTGCCGGTAGGAGAAAGGATGCCCTGCTGTTCCAATCCGGTAGCAATTTTTCCCAGGCTGTCACCGGCAAAATACCGTTCAAATATCCAGCGCACTACTTTGGCTTCTTCGGGATTCACTGTCAGTTCACCATCAGGTCCAACTTCATATCCATAGCATTTGCGGCGAGCCATCTTGGAACTGCCATCCTGAAAACCTTTCCGGAGACTGGCTTTGATTGCTTCGCTTTTTTGTATCACATTCATTATAATTCCCCTTTCACAATAAAAATACCGCAGTGAAATTACTGCGGTGCAAAGCGTTTACTATGTTACTATATAAAAGTTGACAGACCATACCCTTGGCGGTCTGTCAACTTATCTTGGACTGTGGTGCCAAAAAAGATACACAAAACATTTGATTTCTAATTGCTACAAAATATCCAATCCAAACTTTTTTATTAAGGGAAGATATTCTAAATAATTAGATTTATACTTCTCATTATTAAGAAAATCCAATTGTTGAGAAATATCTGCACCAATTCTTTTCTCCTCACGAGCGAAGTATACTGTAGCTCGATAAGCTGTATCTATCTGATTAAGGTTCATTGCATGGTCAATAGCTAGTCGATAATAGGGACGACCATCATCTGGGTTTCCGCACCTATAACAGTATAACCCATATGTTGCAATCAAAGGTATTTGTTCATCATCAATAGGGAGCCGAGGATTAAAAGACTCCAGTAAATCGTACGCTCTATCAAATTCTTTACCTATTATCAGAGAATATATTAAATTGTTCAATAAAGAAATATCATTTGGATTGCTAAGTCTGCCTTGCTCCAAAATTAAAATAGCTTTTTGGGGATCGTCTAAAAAATCTGTAGCAATATAACTGCCTTCCATAACAGGAATTTTAGAAAAAGGTTGGTATCCTTGCCATTTACAAATAGTATCTATTGCCAATAACCAATTTTCCTGTGCTATGGACCATTTTGCATCTGCTTCATAGTTGTACTTTGGTTCTGCAGATATTGTGCTGATAATTGATTCAATATTGCAAACTCTTTGATTTATCCACACCATTTGAGCCACAGAATTCTCATGTGGAATTATTTTTGCTATCTCAAATTTCTTTCGTCCCCTCTTTTTATTTCCTGCAAGAAAATCCATAGTCCCTAATTCACTTGCTAACTCACTAAGGGCGCTTGGGTTAATATTTGTATCTTCAATTAATTGGCAACCACGTTTTACCAATTTTGAAGTGCGATGCAATTCGTTAGCAAGTGCAATCTCAGAGGAAAGAACCCATGGATCAGATCTTAAAATGGAACTGCTACGCAAATAATACAATCCTTTTTCTGGGTCGTTAATATGTGAATAAAAACGGGCTAGCGCACGCAGAACAGTTCGGTAATTAGGAGCTAGACCATAAGCAACTTGAAGAGCATGTTCACTTTGCTTAGTTTGACCAATGATCAAATATTGGCGTGCTAATTCGCACCAATCAAGAGGACTTCTAGGAAATTGAATCAGCGAACGCTTTAAGGATGCGATCGTGGCATAAACTTCATTTTTTGAAGTCATTAAAGGATAACAAGGGACTGAGGAAAACGACTGACCATTATCTAAAACGTCAAGCAACAAAGGGGGAACAGAATCCATATTTTTAACTGCATGGATAGCGTAGTCCCGTATCATACTCATATCGATAGTGTCGTCTGAAAAGCGTGCTGCAGATAATATTTCAATAGCTAATGGTAAATTGGGCTCAACATACCAATCATATAATAGTGACTCTAAATGTTCAGTGTTATTAAATAAATTAGGAGATGATTTTACTGGTTTATTAATAGGCGCCAGTTCACCTAACTCATTTGATGTTTTAATGGGGGTCCATCTTGGAATTATATGCCGTTCATAAACTTCGCCAGATTGAATCATCGAATCACCTGTTTTAATTTATATTCGTATTTTTTTGTCCAATAGTCCAATCTCGAAATATAATATTCAAGAGAATATTGCTGAGTTCCAAGATGGGAATTCATAAGCCGCCCACGCATAGACATATCAGGATTACACATCTGCTGAATCATTAACATTAATTCTGTTCTGAGCTCATCATCAATATTTTTATTAAACTGTTCTATACATTCTGCAAATGCCTTTTGAATTGGGGGAAGGATAGCTTGATAAGAATCGGTCCAGTATTTAGGATGCATATTTGCAGGTAGTTTATTTAGTACAGCTGTTGTAATGGAAACATTATTAAAATATGTCATAATAAGATTTCCAAACATAAACATATCACAACTAAACCGTCTTGTTCTCCAGTCTGAATGGTTTTCACCGTATAATTGTTCAAATGGAGAATAATTAAAATCTCCAACCCATCTGCAATCGTCATGTGAGGCAGGCATATTTAGCGACGAGGATCGACCAACATCACCAAGTTTTGAAGTATTTTGAGAATTAAAAATGAGAATATTGGATGGTTTGATATCTTGATGGGCTATCTGGATATTATGCATTTCATTGATACCAACTGCTACATTATGTAGAGAATGGAGGGCCCATGCATAATCAAATGTTTGGCTTAAATCTATCATAGTTCTGGCAGAAGTATCTGCTTGTTCAAGAACAAGATAATCTAACTCAGTGGCAAGGACAATCCCATTTGGATATTCACTTTGAGATAGTGAAAAGTGACCTGCATCAATAATTCTAACAACATACCGCAAACGGTGGGTATTACATTTTTCTAATAACTGACGTTCAAAATTGTAAGCAGTAGTCATAGCTTGAAGATCGCGTGCCGCAGTTGGGCTGAACATTGCCTTTGAATAATCTAATGCTTTTAGGAATCCTTTTATGCCAACTTCATTTTCAACAATATAGCCAACAGAAAAATTGCCGCCAGTCGAAGGCTTATTTGGAATTTTAGATTTAATATGCCATCCATTTACAGTATAGTTTTCCAAATTCTCAGCCAGATTAAACACGCCAGGAAGCTCCATGTGTAATTTCCCCCCATAAATGCTTTATGTTTGAGATAATCTGATTTCTATTCTACATCTTCTGTGTATTTTTATTTGATGAGGCTACATATGCTTTCTAACAATTGCCAACCGCGCCTTTGGGTCTAACCATAGATGAAAGTCCGCAGCAATTTCAGGGTAAGCACTCACACCTCCGCCTTTGCCCTGTTTTACACGCATCCCAACAGCATAAGTCCTTCGAATCCACAAAGATGGCGTAATAGTAAGCGATGTTGTATGTCCCTGGTGGATCAGTTCCTCACAGGCTGTATCATCAAACTCTCCATTCATGTCATTTTCCCATTGACGGAGAAACTCCAATGTATTGCGGCTGCGCATCCAGCTTTGAATGATATAGCCGGAAGATTCTTCAGAATATTGCCTTACCAACTGAGTCAATGACACCATATCCTTGCAGGTCATCAGCCTCATGTATAGGCGCATAGTTTCATGGTAGTCCCTAATCTTTTTAGATGTTCGAAGTTTTTCTTCATTCAGCGAATCATAAAACTTTTCTCTCGATGTAGCAGCAAGGTCTATATCTATGATTCGTCTCTCTAAAAGCGAATCAATCGAGGACTCATACTGAAACGCCAAGCGTGCGTAGAGTTCGCCGATTTCTTTCTCTGTCATGACCCCATTCTCCCTTTTTCTACAAGTATATCAGAAAGGACAGGGTTTGTACAGCTTTATTCCATTTCGAGGGAAGGAGACTGATATCTGGTCGTTTTCCTCGGATGTCCGACCTTGTCATAATCCACATTACAGCGGTGAGCCTTTTCGAATTGAGCATCCATATACTCGCTTACACCGACAATAGGGATATATTTCTTATTGGTCAGGAGCTTATCTACAGCCGCTCTGGTCCACTTAGAATTCCCTGTCGGGGAGAGGACACCTTTTGCAAAGAGCATATCAACAATTTTTCCTAAGCTTGCTCCAGCAAGATAATACTCAAATATGCTGCGGACAACATCTGCCCTCTCCTCATGAATGACGATTACCTCATCGTCTAAAACATAGCCATATGGAAGTTTCATAATTGCCTCACTTTCTTTAACATAAATAAAAGCAGGTTTAAGAGAGAACGAATCTCTTTAAATCTGCTTGCTGACACTTATGATATGTAATTATAGCCAGTTCCTAGCATCAGTTTTAATGCAATTTTACCAAAAAAAGCAAAACCTGCGTATAACTATCGTTACACACAGATTTTGTCTACTTTGTCATGTGTCGCCAAAAAAGATGCATCTTTGAAACCTTTGTGCTACAACGGTTTCCTTGCTTTATCA
>OFFF01000025.1_pt1 | contig 103436 bp, 70 predicted proteins | sample 1521301 | NCBI WGS metagenome assembly OFFF01 (sample SAMEA3504101, study PRJEB24116) | mouse gut metagenome | biome: mouse gut; feature: mouse-associated habitat; material: faeces | place: Denmark | collected 2011
TTTCACCGGGAAAACGGTTTAATGCATTAAAATCATCCTTTTCATCGAGACAAACTGGATAAGTGAAGGCATCCCTCCGAGTAATGTAACGCAACTCTTTTACATCCTTGGGGTGGAAATAGAACACAAAGGGCACTTTCCCCTGAACCAATGAATCTACTTCGTGCATGAATTCTTTCCAACGAGGCAATTGCAATTTACAACTGGTGCAACCTACAGAGTCTACATAAGTAACTATCTTATATTCGGCATCTGCGAAAGAAAAATCAATCGTATCTTTCCCTTGAATGGTGAAAACAGAATGGGGAGGAAAGGAAATCTCTTTCCCATCCCATTCTTTAACCAAACGAGCGATTTTCTCTTTCTCTGATTCCTTGCATCCGGTTAAGAAAGAGAGAAGCAGGAATATAAAATAGTATTTCATATCTTAGTCAAGGCTATATGCTTTGATTACTGTATTTACTTTTTCACCACTGATTGGGCAGTCTATATTACCTCTTCCATAACAGTAATAATCAGCTTTATCCAAGTTATTATCTTCACCGGAAGCAAGTGCTTCAATGTTGTTCAACAGCAATAATTCGTGAGCGGATTGCTCTTTCGTCATACTTTTAATGTACATTGCAGATAAAGCTATCAATGCAACCGCCAATGTTTTTGAAACCTTTTTCATATTCATTTGTTTTTCTGTTTTATATAGTAGTTTTATGTGTCGCAAAGCTAAGTGTTTCTTTTCATACGAGCAAGAAAAACTACCTTTCAATACCTTTTAAGTAAATATTTACACCCTTACATCTTTTGAAAGGTATGGGTAAGTTAGTTGGAAATATCCATCTTTTAAGCTGTTTATCGCTATTTCCGTGTCTATTTCTTTTAATATTTTGCGAAGGCGACTGTTTAATGTGTACAATTTGTCCAGATTGATTTCATTATCGCCCCAAATGACTTTTGTCAAGTCCACTCCATTCATGCGGTGGTCTTCGGCTTCTGCCAATAGTTTCAGTAACAAATTGGGATGGGGAGGCAGTTTTGTCACCACTTTGCCATCTCGGTATATGATGCTTGCATCGGGGGCGTAAGCTACATTGTCCGATAGTCGTATATTGGGGGGAGACAACCAAAAGTTGTCCTCCGATTTTTCAGAAGTTATTTCTGTTTTCTGTTTAGTCTGTAAGAATGAAACGATTATTCCCCCAATGCATCCCCCTATTATTCCCCAAAAGATATAAAGAAGAAGATTGTAATTCAGAATGCTGAAGAAGGTCAGGTCTATGGCTGGCTGCAATTTCATTTCGTTTTTAGCTCCGGCATAGAATGTGGGGAGCGAAGTATAATGCTTACCGGCAAGAGAGTCACGGTTTTGTGCCCTGTATGGGCGAGTGGAAATAGTTATATCAATAAAAGTCTTTATGTGATTGATTCCTTTGGCTTGCAGTTCTTTTTGCCACAACTGGTTTAATGTATCCGGGTGGGCGTATTGGCGGTTAAGGATAGCAATGGTATGCAGTATTTGGGCATGCAAGTCTTTATCTATGTTTTTGCTGCTATTCACACTGTCCAGTTGATATGTTTTTTCCCCATCCTCATGTGTGATTTCTATGTGTTTGTATTGGGTAGAAGGGGAGGAATGGTGCATTGTCAAATCGGAAACTATTATTCTATTATTCAAGTCTTCATGCACTGCCTTTATCAAGGTTTCTTCTGCTACATTGAGCATTTCTTTGCGTTCGGCACAATAAGAAATATAAAACCATATCGCTGATATGATTGCAATAACGGAATATATAATATATCTCTTCATGGTTCTTTATATTTAGTTCATAGTAAACTTCGTCACAAAAGTAAATATTATTTCTTGTATTCTTTTGTTGGGGAAGAAATTATTGTTAGACGTTGTTTAAAAATTAATCGAAATATTTATTAAGCATGATTTTACAGCAAGCCAATTGCACCATAGCCACCGCTGTATCTACATGGAACTCGTAGTCAATTGTAAGCCTTCTGAATTTTTCAGGCCATGCAAAACTTCTTTTCACAATCCAGTGTTTGGATAAATGTCATTTCACCGGGAAAACGGTTTAATGCATTAAAATCATCCTTTTCATCGAGACAAACCGGATAAGTGAAGGCATCCCTCCGGGTAATGTAACGCAACTCTTTTACGTCCTTCTTATTAAAACGATACCCAGAAAAAGTCCCATAAGCAATTATTTTCCCTTGTGATATCCATCATCCGTCCCTCTTTCCAGAGCTGTTTAAAAATGGCTGAAACATTTTTATTATAAAGTTTCCGTATCAGCCAGATAATTTCTTCCTCTCTCCCTTCATTAGCCGTTGAAACACCCTGTTGATGGGGTTCCGGCAGTGAATGGACACCTCATCATCACCCTTTCAGCACCCTTTCATTCGTAAAAAAGGGAATCGCCGGAGACAGATTTGAAAGGGCTTGACAAGCACGGCTGAAACGAAGATGAGAGGATATTCTGTCATTCTTAACAGGCTGATAGTCTGCATATTTTGATTAAAATGTAAGGATGAACGGAAAAAAGGAATAACCGGATTGGTGAGGGTGGGATACAATCTGCCCTCTATAAAAAGATGCCGAGCTTTTTGAAAAAGATGCCGAGCTTTTTAAAAAACCTCCTGGTCTTTTTTGAAAACCTCAAGGTCTTTTTACAACATTCAGGATGGCATATTTTCAGATGTACGTATGCACAAGCCTACACGTACGTATGCATAAGCCTACACGTATATACGCATCGGGCTACACGGACGTACGCATAAGACCACACGTATATATGTCATTGTGGCAGGCTCCGTCAAAATACATACTTCACTATCTGATTATCCGTATTTACATCCGTTGCCAACAAGCAATGATTTGCCTCATCCACATAGATGCCTGTAACCGGACGGTCTAACGTGTATTCCTTACGCAGCTTTCCGTCAAAATCAAACACCCGAAGCTGTTTTGCCCCCTGCTTATATTCTTTCTCCTTCACAATATCGCTAAACTTACGTCCATCATAAATGGCATAAATATAATGTCCGGTCACTTGAATATCATAATAACACATCCGACCGGCAGGAATACCATATCCTTCTGAAGTGACATGAAACTCAGGTTCACCATCTTCTCCCTTATAGTTGATATGACGGCCGTTCTCTATATTATAAATATCAAGCACATCTCCCAATTGAGTTACTGTCACCAAAAGTTTCTTATCCGGACTAAACGAAATAAAGCTACGCCAGCCTTGTGCTACAGCAGGTGCACTTTCTTGCAACCGCTTCTCGTCAGTTATTGGTATGCAGTGGGACTTATGCAACAAGTTCCCCGCCATGTCTGCCCAACTAAAGCGATTTTCTCCCGAATAGTCAGGAATAACAAAAGAATCCGTATCCGATAAATCAAAGTCTAAAGGACGCATAAATGCCTTGTCCAACGAAATGTTTTCCTCCAGTTTCGGTTCTTGTCCCGGTGCAATGCCGCCATATCGAGACAAACGATTTTTTGAGCCATCCAACACCCATGCTGTATTATCTCCTCCCCAACGAATATTTTCAGCCGAAATCATCTCCTCAGGGCCCTCACCCCGTTTACCGAAAGAAGAAATATACTTAAAGCTTGGATATGTGAAAACATGATAATAATAATCCACATTATGAAGGTCAAAGACTACCGCTTTATCTCCTTGCACCCTAATTCGGTATGCATAACGAAAAAGAGCTGTATCAATGGGAACCTCTTCTCCCTTTAATTGAACATTCTGAACATCCTCATTAGCCTGTTTCTTTTGTCCACCACATGAAGTTATTAATACGAAAGCGAACAATAATACAATTACATTCTTCATTTCTTTATTTTTTTAATTTTATCATCCCCTGTACAATATCAAAGACAACGACTTTGGGCTGTTGCATCCGGAAACACGAAGGTGTATCAAAATGAAAACAAGCCATCATCCTGACACACCCTCAGCATTTCGGTGCATTAAAGCAATATCCTTTACTTATAAATAGCTTTTTTACCGGCTAACAATGTGTTTTTCATTAACGAAACGATGGTCATCGGCCCTACCCCTCCCGGCACGGGAGTAATATAAGAACATTTCGGAGCCACTTCGTCAAACTTCACATCTCCTGTGAGTTTGAAGCCCGACTTCTTACTTGCATCCGGCACACGAGTAGTGCCCACATCAATTATTACAGCTCCCTCTTTCACCATGTCGGCTTTTACAAAATTAGGCTGACCGAGAGCAGCAATGATAATATCCGCTTCCTGACATTCTTTAACCAAATCCTTGCTACGGCTATGACAAACCGTTACTGTAGCATCACCCGGATAAGATTTCTGCATCATCAACATAGCCATCGGCTTGCCTACGATATTGCTGCGTCCCAGCACTACACACTTTTTACCTTGTGTTTCAATATTATAGCGTTTCAGCAGCTCGAGGATTCCGTTCGGAGTAGCCGATACATAGCAAAGAAGTCCGATTGACATACGTCCCACATTGATGGGATGAAAACCGTCCACGTCTTTACGATAGTCGATGGTCTCAATCACCTTTTGTTCCGATATGTGCTTGGGCAATGGAAGTTGAACGATAAAACCGTCTACATCGGCATCTTCATTCAGTTCTCTGACTTTAGCCAACAACTCTTCTTCCGTTACATCAGCCTCATAGCGAATGAGACTCGATTTAAAACCGCATACTTCGCAAGCCTTTACCTTGGCTGCCACGTATGTTTCACTTCCTCCGTCATGGCCGACGAGGATAGCTGCCAAGTGAGGACGCTTGCCTCCTTTGGCTACAATTTCGGCAACTTCAGCAGCTATTTCCTGCTTTACTTGTTCCGAAATGGCTTTTCCGTCAATTAATTGCATATTCTCTTTGTTAAATGATTCTTTCCAACAAATGTAGTATAAATCAGTCAGTCGACATAATAAAAAAAGGAGAAAGTTTTGCACTTCCTCCTTTCCTTATATACATAAGGTATTACTTCTTCATTTTAGGCATCATCTTACCCATCTTACTGCTTGTGACCATCTTCATCATCTTGCGCGTCTGGTCGAACTGTTTCAGCAGACGGTTTACTTCCTGAATAGTGGTACCACTACCCTTGGCAATACGTGTACGACGTGTTCCGTTCAGAACTTCGGGATGCGTACGCTCTTCGGGAGTCATGGAATAGATAATGGCCTCGATACTCTTGAAAGCATTGTCATCGATATCGATATCCTTGATTGCCTTGCCCACACCCGGAATCATAGAAGCCAGTTCTTTCAAGTTACCCATCTTCTTTATCTGATGAATCTGAGCCAGGAAGTCGTTGAAGTCGAACTGGTTCTTCTGAATCTTCTTCTGAAGACGCTTGGCTTCTTCTTCATCGTATTGCTCCTGTGCGCGTTCTACCAACGATACGATATCACCCATACCGAGGATACGGTCTGCCATACGTGCAGGGTGGAACTGATCAATGGCATCCAGCTTTTCACCTGTACCGACAAACTTAATCGGCTTGTTTACTACCGTACGAATAGAAAGGGCGGCACCACCACGGGTATCACCATCCAACTTAGTGAGCACCACACCATTGAAATCAAGACGCTCATTGAACTCGCGAGCCGTATTTACTGCATCCTGACCGGTCATTGAATCAACAACAAATAATGTTTCATCAGGATTGATAGCTTTCTTAATCGCTTCAATTTCGTTCATCATCTGTTCGTCGATAGCCAAACGTCCGGCTGTATCGACAATCACCAGGTCATAGCCTTTTGCCTTTGCCTCATGAATAGCGTTCAGTGCAATCTGCACCGGATCTTTGCTGTCCGGTTCACTATACACAGGGACTTCGATTTGTTCTCCTAAAACAGTTAACTGATCGACAGCAGCAGGACGATAAACGTCACAAGCCACCAACAACGGTTTACGGTTCTTCTTGGCTTTAAGCATACGTGCCAACTTACCGGAGAAAGTTGTCTTACCCGAACCTTGCAAACCCGACATCAAGATGATTGCAGGACGACCGTTCAATTCCAGTTCGGCAGTTTCGCCACCCATCAATGCAGTCAGCTCATCATGCACAATCTTTACCATCAACTGGCTCGGTTTGACAGCTGTCAACACATTCTGCCCCAACGCCTTCTCTTTTACCGTATCTGTAAAGTTCTTGGCTACCTTATAGTTAACATCGGCATCAAGCAACGCTTTACGCACATCTTTCAGGGTCTCTGCGACATTGATTTCGGTGATTTTTCCTTCACCTTTCAGGATTTTAAAAGACCGTTCCAGTCTCTCACTTAAATTATCGAACATATATCTTTAATTATAAATTACGAATTATGAATTATAAGTTACTGAACTTTAATCACTAACCTTAAACAGCTTTTGAGGTGCAAAAATACAAAAAAGTTAATTATCTCATATCTTTTTGTTCTGCCATTTTGCTTTTTTCAAGTAAATAACGCTGCAAATCAATAATAAAGCATAGTAAATTACCTCGGTGGAGAAACAGACAGATACGGGAGCTTTCACAATATACCCTATCCAAAAGATATAGGAGGTGTAAATAACAAGAGTCGCTGTCTCCAATATCAAAGCAGCCTGTGTGTTGCCTGTACCCGAAATTCCATTGAAATAAATATTGGCAACCGAAGCAATCAGCATAGCACCTCCTATGACATAAAGAGAAGGTACAGACTCTACCAACAATGCTTCTTCATTGGTATAAACAGAAAGCATTGCCTGCGGAAACACGACCAAAACAGCAACGCATACCACCATAATGATGAAAGACATACGGGCTATGCGCCCCATCAGTTGCATGACGTGGCTCACCCCTCCGGCACCAATCAGATTACTCACCAGCGAATTGGTAGTAGTGGACAAAGACTGGACGGGTATCAGCATCACCACATAAATGCTTCTCACTATATTTGCAATGGCCAGTTGGCGCTGCCCCAATCTCTCTACGGCAACAAAGAAAACAAACCAAGTTGCCATTGCCAGAAAATATTGTACCATCGTAAAACAAGAGATGCTCAAAATACGTCCCAGTAACGTGAAATCAATGCGCGGCCAATGATTCAGCCCATATTTCCGGAAGTCGATTCTTGCCCAAGTATATAAAAGGAAAAAGACCAAAGAAGAAGCCTCTGCAATAACCGAAGCAATGGCAGCCCCTTTCAGCCCTAAAGCAGGTAAACCGAAATGACCGAAAATCAGAGCATAATCCAGCACGACATTTACCATAGCCATAACAATGGCATTCAAAGTCAGTACCTTCGTGCGCGTGATACCTATATAAAGAGCACGGAACATGACATTGACAAATGCAAAAAAGAAACCGAATATACGCCAGTTCAGGAACTCTTTGGTAGCATCGAATATGGCATCCGAAGAGATGAGCAACCGTATCAGTGAAGGAGCTGCCGCATGGGTCAGCCCGAAAAGAACGACTGCCAATATCAACAAGAAAGCACAACCCTGCATCATAACAGGTCCTACATCTCTGAATCTGCCTTCTCCGTTACGGCGGGCTATCATAATCTGCGAACCTGTACTAAAGCCAAAGGCTATCGTAAAGACGCAAATGTAAAACAATCCACCCATGGCCGAAGCACCGAGTTCCACTTCACCCACTCTTCCCAAGAAGGCGGTATCTGTCACATTAATAATGTTTTGTGCCAATAACCCGAGGAATATCGGATAACTGACGTTCCATATTTCTTTGTTCGTATACATACTTACTTTTTGAGTGCTTAAAAGGGTTACAAAGGTAGGAATATTTATTCTGTTTTACATTATTCCATGACTTAATAACTGTTATACCATATTATTGCAAACTTCAATAGTTTCTCATGAAACAGTTGAAGCATTCATCTAAAAGCGTAATTAATTGCACAATTCTTTTGTTTATGTGTTATTTTATCCTACCTTTGCGCCCACAAATCAAAAAATGAAATAATTAATGAAGAAAATTCTACTGATTGGCGCAGCGACGCTAATGGTTTCAAATCCAACTTTTGCAGGAGGTATCCTGACTAATACAAATCAACATGCTTCTTTTCTTCGTATGCTATCCCGTGGTGCTACAACCGAAATAGATGCCGCATTATCCAATCCTGCCGGACTGACTTTCTTGCCGAAAGACGGATTTCATGTGGGATTGAGCATTCAGAGTGCATACCAGACTAGAAATATTGATGCTAGTTTTATGACATACAACGGCATTAGCGCCACAGGTCCTACAGTTTCGGACAAGCCTTTCGAGAAATATTATAAAGGAACAGCAGCTGCACCGATTATTCCCAGTGTGTTTGGTGCCTATAAGAAAGGAGACTGGACTATTTCGGGATTCTTCGCTATTACCGCCGGAGGTGGAAAAGCATCTTTCGATGACGGATTGCCTATGTTCGATGCCTCGGCTATGGCAGGTATTTTTTTAGGAGGTTTGGAAGCAGAAAGGCCTACGGTTATAACTCCTGACATGTATGATATCACAAGCGCCATGGACGGCAAACAATATATTTACTCTTTGCAACTGGGATTGTCTTACAAAGCTACCGAATGGCTTTCTGTATTCGGCGGAGGCCGTATGAACTATTTCACAGGCGGTTACAAAGGCTTTCTGAATGCATACCTGAAAGGAACAGACACAAACCTGTTGCCACTTGCTTTGGATTGTGACCAGACGGGGTGGGGACTTACACCCGTTATCGGCGTGGATGCCAAATTAGGGAAACTGAATATCGGTGCTAAATACGAATTCAAAACCAATCTGAATATTGAAAATAATACGCACAATTTACAACGTCCGGAAAGTGCCAAAGACATGGTAGCCCCTTATGAACATGGTGTAAACACTCCCAATGATATACCTGCCATGCTCTCTATCGCAGCGGCTTACGAATTCCTCCCCGTGCTGCGCGCTTCTGTAGAATATCACTTCTACGACGACAAGAACGCAGGTATGGCAAATGGGAAACAAAAATATCTGACCAAAGGGACCAACGAATATCTGGCTGGTATCGAATTTGACGTAACCAAGCAACTGACTCTTAGCTGTGGCGGACAAATCACAGACTATGGACTGTCTGACAATTTCCAGTCCGATACAAGCTTTTCTTGCGACTCTTATACTTTAGGATTTGGAGCAAAAGTAAAGATGAACCAACATCTCAATCTGAATGTAGGATATATGTGGACTACTTACGAGGATTATACCAAAAAATCAGCAAACTATAACAATACTAAATTACCCGGAACGAACGTATATAGCCGTACTAACAAGGTATTCGGTTTAAGTGCGGATTATAGTTTCTAAAAAGAATCTTAATTTTAAGGGAGAGGCAGGCTTAAAACCTGCCTCTATTTTTTATATATACTTATCGTCCCCCCTATTCTGCAAAGTGGTAAGTAGTAACGGCACGAATCAGATAAAGTTTATCCTTTCCCGCTTTCGTGACCCTCTTTCCGCCAATAAACTGAAAAGAATAGAAAACACCCTCTTTATCGCATAAATAACGCGTATCTAAATCGTGCGTTATTTCCAATTCTTCTTGATTTCTAGCCTCTATCTTCTCATTCAACTCAATCAATCTATCCCCATTAAACCGGTCTCTAATCACTTTAGCTTCCTGCTCTGTAGGGAAACGCCAATTCTTTATACTATTGACCGAATAACCTTCAGGGATGGACTGGGCAGTCGCTATTTGACTTTCCCACTCTTCCAAACTCATTAGTAACAAATCAATTCCATTCCCATCGCTACCTTTATTGGAAGCCACAACAATGCAATCATTCCAGATGTTTCCAACCTCAGGTACTCCCGATATATTCTCATCTCCATCCGTATCTTCATCATCGGAATTATCTCCATCCGTACCAAACTTAAACTCAACATCTATCGCATCCTCCCAACCTTTAGCTATCAAGCTTCCATCGATAGAAATATCTCCCGTATAGCTGCCACCTATATTATAAGGATGATTGGCTTGAGGAACTGCTGTACTGATATATCCATACGTATGGCTTCCTTTAGAATCTTCCAGCGTTATAGACAGGGTTGCTTGAGAACTGCTACCAGGAAAGATATAAACAGGCCCCGCAGTCCATCTCCCATCCGTTCCCAACGAACAATCTATCTCCAATGTCTTGTTCTCACCTCCATATTTCCCTTCAAAATTAAGAGATGAATATAAAGGCGATACACCTACTTTCACCTGCTTAACCTTATCCGCTTTAGTCAGAACAACATTAAGAGAAGCCACCCTGTAAGTAAGCATAAGATTCACCGTTTTATTCTTTCCTTCCAACGTAACGTCAGCCATTCCCATCATCATTGCTTTTGATGCACAACTGCCCTCCTGCATAGTGATTGCATCATTAATTCGGGGATTATCGGGCATGGCATATCCTTTGGATACTCCTGAAAGAGCCACTACCTTAAAACTTCCCGAAGGCAACTGTAAATTCATTTCCACCTCCTCCGAAGTTATCTTCTGTTTTGCCGCACAGTCTCCTTTCTCATTGAAGGCATACAGATAAACCGGATATTCAATAGATATATTTTCACCGGAACGAGCCGTTATTTTCAATGCTGTCTCATCAGAAGAGGGCATATCTTCTTCCCCTCCATCATCCATTACACGCTGGCAAGCAAAAGAAAATAACGAGAACACAGAAAAGAGCAGTATGTAACAGAGCAAACTTTTATTTACTTTCTTCATCATTGGTCTTTATATCAAGATTAATATCTTCCATTTTCCCTCCGTCATTCCAGCTATCAATCTCACCTCCCGTTATTTGTATTTCTTTTCCATTAACCGCAAGATTGTATTTCTGATGGGTACCCTTTTCAAACTTATTATTATTTGCAAAACTCGCAATGGAAGCCTTATAACTCTTACCTGCCACCGAGTAATCCAACGTCAATGAAACGGGAGTATCGGATGTTTTCTGGTTCAATATAAGATAATAGGAAACCACTCCATTCCCATCCGCCATTGAATGGTTGTTCAGGGAAACACTCAACAAATCGGAATCACCTTCCTGCGTAAGAGTAACCTTTTCTGTCTCAAACGAATAAGTAGCAGAAGAAATGATATTGCTGCCTTCCAGCAATAAATTATTCAAAACTGCATTGGATAATGTACCGGCAGCTTTTATATCGAATTGCACCAAACAGGAAACATGACGAAAAGCGTGATTGCCGGTAAAAGCCACCGTCCCATCGGCGCCATAAGCCTGAGTCACTTCCGCCACCATAAAATCATATTTCTGGATGTTTTCCCAACTGCCATCCTGTCCATTTAAAGATGGCATACAGACTTTTGTTTTATCAGTACTCGCATCATTATATGGATAAAAAGCAGAAAATGTACTTTCACTCACCAAATCATCCCAATAAGCTTTTGAAGAAGTCCATTGCACGGAATAAGTCCACTCCATGACTGGATTATCATCCACAAACATACCGATTTTATCACCTTCTGCAAAAATAGCACTCCCCACTTCACCCGAATAACGGGGAGTCGACTCATCGTGTATGGCCCCTATTTGAGCTACAACATACATTGGTAACTGCTGACCCTCCTGCTTTTCAGAGTCTTCTTCAAATTGTTCTTGACAAGACAAAAATAGAATACTGCCTAAAAAACAGACAGTAACACCGTTCAAATACTTCATTGTATCTAATTTATATTTTAAAATATAAGATATACATTATCGCATATCCGTTAATAACACCAAGATAGGGCAAGCTGATTAGTCGTTGATACAGAAGTTTTCAATTAGTGCATTAATGGCTATTATTCAGTTGTACACACAAGTGAAAGTACTTTTTATCTCTTTACAGTCAAACTTTTAATTAACTTTTATTTTATAGATTTTCGTTAATAAACTATTTATGAGAATTTTAACACGAAAAAAAAAATATTTCAGCCTTTATAATAGGACTATTGAAGACACATTATTATATTTAGAAAAATGCTTTCTGCAAAAAAGAAGAAAAATATTATGTCTCTAACACTCTGCGAACAAAAAATATTAGTAACTTTGCCACACCCTTAATAAACGAGATTATAATTATACACTATAAACAAATTAAGAGATTATGCAAACAATTGACAATTTCAACTTTGCCGGTAAAAAGGCGATTGTCCGCGTGGACTTCAATGTACCTTTGGATGAAAATGGTAAAATCACTGACGATACCCGTATCCGTGGTGCTCTTCCTACACTGAAAAAAGTTTTGGCTGATGGTGGTAGCTTGATTATCATGTCACACATGGGTAAACCCAAAGGAAAAGTCAATGCTAAATTCTCATTGAACCAGATTGTAGACGCTGTTTCTGAAAAATTGGGTGTGCCCGTTAAATTTGCTCCGGACTGTGCTAAAGCAGGTGATGCTGCAGCAGCTTTGAAACCGGGAGAAGTCCTGTTATTGGAAAACTTGCGTTTCTATCCTGAAGAAGAAGGAAAACCTGTCGGAATCGATAAAGAAGATCCCGCATACGAAGATGCTAAAAAAGCAATGAAAGCTTCTCAGAAAGAGTTTGCTAAAACATTGGCTTCATACGCTGACTGCTATATAAATGACGCATTCGGTACTGCACACCGCAAACATGCTTCTACTGCTGTCATCGCCGACTATTTCGATGCAGACCACAAGATGCTGGGCTATCTGATGGAAAAAGAAGTAAAAGCCGTTGATAATATTTTGAAAGACATCAAACGTCCTTTCACTGCCATCATGGGTGGTTCTAAAGTTTCTACCAAAATCGGTATCATTGAAAACCTGATGGATAAAGTTGACAACTTGATTCTTTGCGGCGGTATGACTTATACTTTTGCTAAAGCTCAGGGTGGAAAAATCGGTAACTCTATCGTTGAAGACGATAAATTGGAATTGGCTCTCGACATCATTGCCAAGGCAAAAGCCAAAGGTGTAAATCTGGTATTGGGTACTGACTGCGTAGCAGCCGACGCATTCTCTAACGATGCTAATACTCAGGTTGTTCCTTCTAACAATATTCCTGACGGATGGGAAGGTCTTGATGCAGGTCCTGAAACTCAAAAATCATTTGCTGCCGCTATCGAAGATGCCAAGACTATCCTTTGGAACGGTCCTGCAGGTGTATTTGAATTTGATAACTTTACAGCCGGTTCACGCGCTATCGCTAACGCTATTGCAAAAGCAACTAAAAACGGTGCTTTCTCATTAATCGGTGGTGGTGACTCTGTAGCTTGTATCAACAAGTTCGGCATGGCTGACCAAGTATCTTACATCTCTACAGGTGGTGGTGCTTTGTTGGAGGCAATCGAAGGAAAAGTTCTTCCGGGTGTTGCAGCTATCAAAGATGAATAATTTCATTGATTTGATATAATAAAAAAGAGGCTGAACTCAGAAAGTATTTTGAGTCAGTCTCTTTTTATTTTTGTAAATTTTTCATAGAACAAAACCGCCTCTGTCATCTCCTCGACCATTCCATCTTATTCAATTATCTAGTAATATTTTCATTTATAACCAGGCACATGAACGATTTTCAAAAAAATTATGTAATTTTGCCACCTATTCAATATAACTCGATAAATTATGAGAAGATATTCACTACTATTTACAATTTTGCTACTATCGGCAACAACAAGTTTTGCACAACTAAAAGATTTTAGTTATAAATTCTATGGACAGATTCGCACCGACTTATTTTACAACAGCCGGGCTAACGAAGAAACGGTAGACGGACTTTTCTATATGTATCCCAAAGACAAAGTATATGATGCCGACGGCAAAGACTTAAATGCGACAGCCAACGGCAGCTTTTATGCTTTATATACTCGTATGGGATTGGACGTACAAGGCCCCAAATTAGGAAATGCAAAAACTTCTGCCAAGGTGGAGCTGGATTTCCGAGGTTCGGGTACAACATTCTCGGTAGTACGCCTGCGCCATGCCTATCTGAATTTAGACTGGGGTACTTCTGCTTTACTATTGGGACAAACATGGCATCCCCTGTATGGTGATGTTGCCCCACAGATATTAAATCTGAATATGGGAGCTCCTTTTCAGCCATTCAGCCGTGCACCGCAAATCCGCTACCGTTACAAAACCGGAGATATACAAATAACAGGTGCGGCCCTGTGGCAGTCACAATACCTGTCTCAAGGTCCTGAAGGTAAAAGCCAGAAATATATCAAGAACAGCTGTGTACCTGAGATATATGCCGGCATTGACTACAAACACAACGGCTTATTAATAGGAGCAGGCATCGAAATGGTATCTTTAACTCCTCGTACACAAACCACTGTGGAGGATAAGATATATAAAGTGAGCGAACGTATTACCAGCCTGTCATACGAAGTGCACATGAAGTATAATACTGCAAAATGGTTTGTTGCCGCTAAAAGCGTATTAGGTTCAAATCTTACACAAACCTCCATGTTGGGAGGTTACGGTGTAAAATCAGTTGACCCACGTACGGGAGAACAGGAATACTCACCCAACCGTAACAGTAGTTCATGGATTAATATCGTATATGGAAAGACATGGAAACCCGCACTTTTCTTCGGCTACATGAAAAACCTCGGAACAAGTGACGCTGTAACCAAGATGTACGGAACAGGAACAAACATAGACCAGTTAATCAGCGGGACAGCCGAACTGACTTATAATGTTCCTCATTGGAAGTTAGGAGTGGAATATAATCTTACTTCTGCGTGGTATGGTTCTCTGAATCAATCTAATAGGAAAGTGATTGATACTCATTCCATATCCAATAACCGTTTGGTGGCAACCGCATTATTCATGTTTTAAGAGATAATGAAATGGAAAAGATGAAAGAGTTTTTCGTTATAACAGTTTCTTTAAAAACTCTTCCATCTTTTTTCATTATAACAGTTTCCTGTCCATCAGTTCAATTCCCTATTACCTTATATTTCACATCAAGTTATTGTGAAACATTGTGTTAAACCCCACGATACATATAAAAGGTAATTTTCTGAAAAGTATTCTAATCAATATATCTCAATTTCATCCAAAGCGATAAGCCCGGAAACCTCACTCCTGTCATGTGGGCTATAACAATCTATACCATTCCTGATTTTACCTCCGCTAAAAAGTTCAATCTTCACCTCTATAATATCCGTTTGCACCGGAAACTCTATCACTTCATCAAATCCTTTAAAAGTATTCTCTTTTATATCGTAAGTAAAATCCTTTTCGACTATCTTCCGAAAGTTTTTATCCGAATCTGAAACAAAGACAATTGCTTTGCTTACCGGCAACACACCTCCGGCAGCATTATATAAAGTACCGAATCTTATCTTGCTGATATTTGTTCCATCAAGTTCCACCACAAAAGTAACCTTATCATCTGCATCAGGAAGGATTCCCACCCATGGAGTAGACGAGGCATCATTTCCCCTTTTTCCATTCGTCAATCCCAATGTAACGCTATCAGCACCCAAAACATCATTCTCATCCCAAACATCCCCTTTCATGCCTGTGGGCTCAGGAGTTATTTTGTATTTCTTTCCCGAAATCAGATTACCATATAATTTTTTATGTGTGACTTTACCCACAGGGTTTCCATCTACAAAAGCAGCCGCTTTCAGTTCATAAACTCCCGACAAAGGGAAAGGGCCGGTATATAAATTCCCGGCAAGAGTAGGTTCAGTGCCATTTATAGTATAATAAATCTGTGTATTGGGGCGGAAAGTTTCCAACTCCACATTCAATATTCCGCTGTCTGTGGCACGCGTATTAATATTTACATCAAAGAAATTACGACACGCCTTTACCCCTAGAATATCCAAGCGTTCAAAATCCTCTTCCATACGTTCACAAAAAGAATGGAAATCTTTTCTATCCATCGGAGTCCAACCCGTTTCGGCAATAGCCATCAAACGCGGAAATATCTGATAATCCCTCCTGTCTTCCGTCGGCATATATTCCGACCAACAATTGGCTTGCAGACCGATAATATGTCGCTTCACCAGACTGTCCGCATCAGTCGGAACCGGATTATAACTGTATGTCTTCTTCAACGTATTATATCCGCCGATAGTCACCGGAGCTATTTCTGGGTCTTCCTGATAATGATCCAAATAAGCATAAGGATTAGGAGTCATAATGGCGTCATGACCGGCCTTTGCAGCATTCACACCGCCTTCCACACCACGCCAAGACATAACTGTCGCATTCGGAGCCAAACCTCCTTCTAATATTTCATCCCAACCAATAATATTACGTCCTTTAGTATTCAGATATTTTTCTATCCTTCCCACAATATAGCTTTGCAGTTTTTCTTCCTTCGTATGCTTCTTACCATCTATAGGATTGGGAACTGCATCTTCCTTTAATCCCAATTCACGAATCAGTTTCTGACAATGCGAACATTCTTCCCAAGCGTTCTTGGGACACTCATCACCACCTATATGAATGTATTCACCGGGAAAAAGTTCCACCACCTCATCCATCACTCCTTCCAAAAAAGAAAATAAAGTATCTGTGGGACAAAAGACCTGATCGAATACTCCCCAAAGTTTGGCTACCTCATAGGTGCTGTCTGGGGTACAAGACAACTCAGGATAAGCAGCAATGGCAGCTAAAGCATGTCCGGGCAATTCTATCTCCGGAATCACCGTAACATATCTGCTCTTTGCATAAGCAACCACGTCTTTTATCTCTTCCTGAGTATAAAATCCGCCATGAGGTTTACCATCATACTTAAATGGATAATGAGTGTAAAAGTAGTCTATCATCGTTTCTGAACGCTTCGAACCGACTTCCGTCAACTTGGGATACTTCTTAATTTCTATTCGCCAGCCCTGGTCATCCGTCAGATGCCAATGAAAAGTATTCATTTTGTGCATGGCAAGAATATCAATAAACTTCTTTATATAGTCCACCGATGCAAAATGACGGCATCCGTCAAGCATCGCTCCACGATACCTGAATGCCGGAGCATCATTTATTTCCACACAAGGAAGGCTCCAATCAGCATTACGCACCGGTTTATCTCCATAAACCTCCGGTGGTAACAACTGATACAATGACTGCAAGCCATAATAAAATCCGTTTGGAGCAGAAGCAGTAATCTTTATTTGCTTTGGAGTAACGGATAAAGAATAAGCCTCTCGTGACATTCCTGCCACACTGTCAAAAACAATAGATGCCACATTTTCATGCAATTCGTCCGATATCTTCAACTTCAGTCCGGCTATATTAAATAATCTAGAAGAAAAGTCGGAAGCAATATCCTTCACTTCCTGAGAAGCATTTACAACAATCGGCACATCATTATCCAAATAAAAACGTCCGGCTTTTTCATCCAAAACAGTGGGAAAAGGAACAATATTATATGCATTAACAGACTCTTTCATTTGGCATCCACACATTAGCAGTCCAATGAAAAATAAAAACAGACTCCTTTTTTTCATAATAAATACTGTGTTAAGTTTTAATTTATGGGGGTTTTAATTCTTTGCTGACAAAAATAACAAGAAAAACGGAATTAAATACTATCTTTGTCGGAGTTAACCAAATTTATTCTAATACACATGACAGCAAATACCCCCAAACGATTGCTCGCTCTCGATATTCTGAGAGGCATCACCATTGCAGGCATGATTCTTGTAAACAATCCCGGTTCATGGGGTTATGTATACCCCCCTTTAGAGCATGCCGCTTTTAACGGACTCACTCCCACCGACTTAGTCTTTCCTTTTTTCATGTTTATCATGGGAATATCAACGTATATTTCATTAAGGAAATATGAGTTTTCTTATTCACATACGACCTTGCAAAAGATAGTCAAACGAACAATCGTCATCTTCTGCATCGGGTTATGCTTAAATCTATTTGCAAAATCGGCATTTACCCATCATCTCAATTTTGAAGACTGGCGCTATATGGGAGTCATGCAACGACTTGCCATCAGCTACGGCATTACCGCTTTGATAGCTATCACAGTAAAACATAAATATTTCCCTGCTATCATCATTACCACACTGACAGCATATTTCATCTTACTGGCTATGGGAGACGGATTTATCCTGTCGGAAACGAATATTATAGCCCGCTTTGATGCATGGGCATTGGGACCCTCCCATATGTACCACGACTCCGGGATTGCTTTTGACCCGGAAGGCTTACTGAGTACTATCCCTGCCATCTGCCATGTCATGATAGGCTTTTACTGCGGAAAATTATTCTTTTCGGCCAAAGATAATAATGAAAAGATACAACGACTGTTTATTATTGGTACCTTATTGACCTTCATCGGTTTTCTATTGAGCTACGGATGCCCTATCAACAAAAAGATATGGTCACCTACTTTTATTATTACTACTTGTGGACTGGCATCGAGTTTTTTGGCTCTTCTTATCTGGATTATAGACATTAAAGGCTATCAAGAATGGTGCATATTTTTCCGGTCATTCGGAGTAAATCCATTATTCATATATGTATTTGCCGAAACGATAGGTGTTATTTTAGGAGTGACAAGATGTAGTAATTTTATCTATGAAAGAGTACTTGTACCAATTTTGGGCAATTACCCTGCTTCACTTGTGTATTCTTTGCTCTATATCCTGTTTTGCTGGAGTATTGCACATATATTATATAAGAAGGGCATTTATATAAAAATTTAAAATCAATTTAGAAGAAAACTATAAACAGATGGATAAAGAGGGCAACTTATCATTTATTTCAGAACTGACAGAAGTATTTAAAAACAAGCAACAACAATTCATACAGTTTGCATATTCTTATGTACGAGACAAAGAAGATGCAGAAGATATTGTCATGAGCGCTTTCACCACTATGTGGGAGCGCCGTGACGAATTACAAGAGCACACTAACATTTCCGCCCTGCTTTTGACGGCAATCAAAAACCGTTCACTTAATTATCTACAACATCAGGAAGTACGCATGAATGCCGAACAGCAAATCAGTAATATGAAACAAAAAGAAATAGCTCTGCGCATTTCCACACTGGAAGCCTGTGACCCGGAAAAACTATTTTGCGACGAAATACAATCCATAATACATACAGCAATCAATGAGCTTCCATCTACCAGCAGACAAATATTCATATTGAGCCGAATAAACAATATGTCTAATAAAGAAATTGCCACCCGGATGGATATCTCTGTGAAGACTGTAGAATTCCATATCACGCGTTCCCTAAAACAACTTAGGGCCAAATTGAAAGACTATCAGTTTGTGTGGATTTGGCTATAAGAAAAAGAAATATTGAGATTTTACTAAAAAAATTCATTTTTCCATTAGGGTTCTTTCATCCTATCCGGTTATATATATAAAACAGGGGAAGAATGAACACTGATTTATTACATAAATACTTTAAAGGAGAAACCACTGAACAAGAGGAAAGCCTCATTGTAGAGTGGGTAGAAGAGAGCGCTGAAAATAAGGCACGTTATCTGAAAGAGCGTATGCTATACGACGTATCTCTTTTCTCGGACACAACAACCGGCAAGAAAGAAAAGAAAAATATATTTCTATATTATATAGTTCCGGCCATGGCAGTAGCGGCTATGTTCGCACTCCTATTCTATATAGGTATTCCTCACACTCCGACCACAGAAAGTGTATTATCACAAACGATTCGGATTCCAGCCGGTCAACGTGCTCAAATGGAATTACCGGATGGCTCCCTTGTTTGGCTCAATTCCCAAACGACATTGACATACGATGCCAGCTTCGGAAAGAAAGACCGGAAAGTCACATTAGACGGTGAAGCATATTTTGAAGTAGCACACAATAAAGAGATTCCCTTCTATGTGCAGACAGAGAAAATTAAAGTGCAAGTAACCGGAACTAAATTTGATGTATGCTCTTACAAAGGTTCGAATAACTTTATCGCCCGACTCATTGAAGGTTCCATCAACCTGCTGACCAATGATACAGAAGAAAAGGCACTCAGCAGCCTGAACAAAGGGAAATACTTTTCGATGGAAAACGGCAAATATAAAACCGGAGAGCTGACCAGCAACAATGCTTTAGCCTGGATGGAAGGAATATACTATTTTGATGATGTGCCTTTCAAAGAACTCCTCAGTAAAATAGCCCTGTATTATAATTACAAGATAACAGTGGACAATCCGAAGATATTGGAAGGCTACCGCTGTACAGGCAAATTTAAAGATTTGGACGGTATAGAACACATATTAAAAGTGATTCAGAAAGACCACCCATTCAAGTACCATATTGACAATGAACATAATAAGATAACAATAGAATAAAATCACATAAAAGTTTAACCTTAAATATTTTTAAAGCCATGACATAGAAATCCATCAAAAAAGAATCGAGAAGTACCCCCATACTCCCCGATTCGACAGCTAACAAATGACCTTAATCAAATTTATTAACTTAACACATTACAAAGATATGAGAAAAATTTCTTTGGAAGGGTATTTATACCCAAAAAGTTCAGCTTTTAAACAAATATTACGAACTATGAAAATTGCAGTCTGCCTTTTACTGGCATCTACTCTTAGTGCATTCAGTATGGATGTGTATTCTCAAAGCGCTAAAGTCAGCTTGGAATCAAACACTATAAAGGTAGCTCAATTAATCTCTGCTATTGAGGCACAGACTAATTATCTATTTGTATACAACAAAAAGAACGTTGATTTAAACCGAAAAGTCAAAATCAACGCTACCCACAAAGCCGTTTCTGAAATATTAGACGAAGTCTTTGAAGGAACCGGTATTTCTTATGTCATGGAAGGTAAGAATATCGTCCTGACAAAAGGGAATGGCACAATTGGTGAACAGCAACCCAATACCATTACCATTAAAGGTACAATTACCGACACACAAAATGAGCCCATCATTGGTGCAAATATACTTCAGCAAGGTACAACCAACGGTACTATTACCGATGTCAACGGTGAGTTTACTCTGGAGGTACCTTCTGACGCACAATTGATAATCTCCTATATCGGTTATAAGAAAATCATTATCCCTGTAAACGGTCAGACTACCTTCACCGTCAAAATGGAAGATGACGCCCTCAAATTGGATAATGTAGTAGTTACAGCGATGGGTATTAAGAAAAAAGAGGCCTCATTGACTTATTCTACCCAACAATTGAACGGTGATGAACTGACACGTGCCAAAGATGCCAATATGATTAATTCACTGGCCGGTAAATCTGCCGGTGTCACCATTACAAAAAACTCTTCCGGTTTGGGCGGTTCTGCAAAAGTATCTATCCGTGGTGTCCGTTCTGCCAATGAAAACGGCAATAACCAACCATTGTACGTCATTGACGGTGTCCCTATGCTGAACAACACTACTGAACAATCATTCAGCGTAATGGGTGGTAATAATGATGCCGGTAACCGTGACTCCGGCGACGGCATATCCAATCTCAACCCAGATGACATAGAAAGTATGAGTATTTTAAAAGGTGCATCTGCTGCCGCACTTTATGGTTCTCAAGCTGCCAATGGTGTAATCTTAATTACAACCAAAAAAGGGAAAGCAGGTATGCAAAGAATTACATTCTCTTCCAACCTGACAGTCGACCATGCTGTTTCATTACCCGAATTCCAAAACAGCTATGACGTAGACGGTTTAACCAATTGGGGTACCAAAAATACTTCCATGAAGAATTATGATAACGTAGGTGACTTCTTCGGAAACGGTATTACTGCAATCAACTCATTGAGTATTCAAGTAGGAAAAGAAAAAGTTCAGACCTATTTCTCATACGCCAACACAACTGCGTCAGGTATTATCGATGCCAACAAATTATACAAACATAATCTGGCATTGCGCGAAACCGCTACACTATTCAACGATAAACTTACATTGGATGCCAATGTGAACCTGATTTCCCAAACAATCAAAGACCGCCCCACTTCCGGTGGTTATTACATGAACCCGTTGGTAGGACTTTATACCTTCCCACGCGGCAAGGATATGAGCGAATATCGCGACAATTATGAAGTTTTCGATGAAGGACGTAATCTGCCATTGCAAAATTGGTATACCTCCACAGCCGATTTTGAACAGAATCCTTACTGGATTGTAAACCGTATCACCAGCAAAGACAAACGTTATCGCGCCATTGCATCGTTGAGTGCAAACTTCAAGGCCACCGACTGGCTGACTTTACAAGCCCGTGGCAATATCGACTTTATCAATGACAAATACCAACAGAAATTCTATGCCGGCACAGCAGCCAATCTTTGCCATGCAAACGGACGCTATGTAGACATGAACGACCAGGAATTTTTAATGTATGGTGACGTAATGGCCATGTTTAATAAAACATGGAAGGACTGGAGCGTAAATGCAGCTGTCGGCGGCAGCATCAATGTGCAGAAAACCAATATGCTTAAGCTGGATTCCGGAAAGGCCGGTTTGTATTATGCAAATGTATTCACAGTTCCCAATATGATTCTTAATACCGGAACTGCCTATATTGACGAAACCCTGAATCAACGCCGCACAGTACAATCTATATTCGGGACAGCACAAATCGGTTGGAAAGAAGCCGCTTATATTGACTTGACCGCGCGTAATGACTGGTCATCCACTTTGGCAGGAACCAGCAGCCGCAAGAAAGGCTTCTTCTATCCGTCGGTAGGTTTGACATGGATTATGTCCAAGAGCCTTCCTATGCCCGAATGGATTAACTTTGCAAAAATTCGTGGTTCATGGGCACAAGTAGGTAACGACCTTCCTATCGGCATCACTTCTCCTATTCCGACTATCACAGCCGGTGGCATCGTTCATCAAATTCAATATGACATTGACGAAAACCTGAAGCCTGAAATCTCTTCTTCTTGGGAAATCGGTATGGAATGGAAATTCTTCAACAGCCGTCTGGATTTGGACTTCACCTACTATCGGACAGATACAAAAAACCAATTATTGTATATCAGCACTCCGACAGGCGCACACCCACACAAATATATCAATGCAGGTAAAATCCGTAACTCAGGTGTTGAACTGACTGTAGGCGTCACGCCTATAATGAATGAAAACTTCCGTTGGAAATCAACAGTAAACTTCTCTACCAATAAAAATAAAGTGGTTTCTTTAGGTGGCAATGACGAGTTCGTATATGGTGATGACGGTTTGTCAATGCCTTACAGAATGCGCGTTAAAGAAGGCGGTTCACTGGGTGACCTCTATGGTAACGACTTCAAACGTGAAAACGGCAAGATTGTAACCGATGAAAAGGGAGTGCCGGTACTCGAAACAGGAAACAATGTATTGATTGGAAATGCTAACCCGGACTGTATGCTGGGATGGAGTAACACCTTTACTTACAAAGGCTTCAGTCTTTATTTCTTGGTCGATGCTACAATCGGTGGTGACGTCATCTCGCTGACTCAGGCTGCTCTTGACCTGAAAGGGCTTAGCAAAGTATCTGCCGAAGCACGTGACAAAGGCTATGTAGAAGTAGAAGGACAGAAATTTGAAGATGTAAATGCTTTCTATAATAAAGTGGCAACACGAGGTGACGCTTGTACATCCTATTATCGTTACGACCGGACCAACGTTCGTATGCGTGAGATATCACTAGGGTATTCATTCCCGCAGAATATGCTGGAAAAGACAAAATTTATCAAAGGTCTTGACCTCTCATTAGTAGCACGCAACTTCTTCTTCTTCTACAAAGACGCTCCGTTTGATCCGGATGCAACAATGTCTGTAGGTAATACCAATCAAGGTATTGACGTATTCGGCATGCCGTCTACTAGAAACATAGGTTTCAATATTAAATTCACATTCTAATACTCAGACCATTATGAAAAGTAATAAATATATTCTCTCCATATTATTAAGCGGAATTATTGGAATGACCGCTTGTACAGACAGTTTTGAACGCTATAATACTCCTTACGGAGCATTCACCGAAGATTTGCAGGATTATGATTTTCAAAGACAGCTCATCCCATTCAAAACTTCTCAAACTGCAATCATCTATCAGACCGGAGTAGACGGTACCGACTGGCAATACCAAATTATGCAGAGTTTGGCTGCCGATATGTTTGGCGGATACTTTCATGATATGAAAGGCGATTTCAACGACAAGAATTCCACCTACAACCTTAACCTAGGTTGGACGAGTGCTCAATGGAGTTACAACTATGCACAGGGAATGCCCGCTATTGCCAGTGCAGAAAAGATTGACACCAAAGAAGAATATCCGACTTTCTATGCTGTCAACAAGATTATCAAGGTAGCCATGATGCATCGTGTATCAGACTATTACGGTCCGATTATTTACAAGAACTTCGGTAAAGACAACCCTGCTCCCGAATCGCAACAAGAAGTATACAACGATTTTTTTGCCGACTTGTCAGAAGCTATAGACTTACTGAAAACACACGTTGCTGATAATGGTCCTGAAACATTTGCCGGTGTAGACATTATGATGCCCCCGGGAAAACGCAATTATGCCCAATGGATAAAATTCGCCAATTCATTACGTCTCCGCTTGGCTATGCGCGTTTCCAATGTAGACAAGAGTCTGGCCGAGGCTCAAACCAAAGCAGCATTAGACCCAAACAATGGTGGAGTGTTAGAAAAAGCTGATGATACAGTAGGTGAATATGGAATACGTAATCCGTTGGGGGGCGTCAACGGTTGGGATGAAGTCTTTATGAATGCCAACCTTGAATCTTTCTTGAATGGATATGAAGATCCTCGCATGGATAAATACTTCGTACCTGCAACAGGCAACTCGGGAGGTGACGGTGATGTAGCAGAATTATTCCCGATAAAGAATAAGTTTAAAGGAGTGCGTCAGGGTACAGGCATTGTTACCGACAATCGGTATGTCACTCATTCCAAGACCATTGTAACTACCTCAACTCCGATTATCGTAATGACGGCAGCCGAAGTGTGGTTCCTTCGCGCCGAAGCTGCATTAAGAGGATATGTAGACCCCGGAAAAGAAGCCGAATATTATAAGAAAGGTATAGAAACCTCTTTTGCACAATGGGGTGCAGGTGATGCAGGTGCTTACCTGACAAGTGAAAATGTTCCGGCTGACTATAAAGATGCTTTCAATGCTAAATTCGATGCCAAAGCAACGACCTCCATTACTCCTAAATGGGATGATGCTGCAACAAACGAACAAAAATTGGAACGTATCATTACACAAAAATGGCTGGCGTGCTATCCCGACGGCTGCGAAGCATGGGCAGAGCAACGCCGTACCGGTTATCCAAAGCTATTCAAAGTGGCTGTAAACAACAGTCAGGGAACCATCGACACCGATATCATGATTCGCCGTCTTCCATTCTCCAATGAATTGGATGCAAGTACCATCAGCCAATTAACCAGTTTACTAGGTGGTGCCGACAATGGCGGAACACGCCTGTGGTGGGATGCCGGAAGAAATAATTTCTAAAAAGGCAAAAAAGCACAAGTGTTTTATCACAGTTATGTATTAAAAAAATTCGCTTCAGATTTCAGGGTATTAGCATAAGGCAAAAAGAAGTGTCAAGGCGGAAAGTAGCATTGCTTTCCGCCTCTTTTATTTATTTCACTGATATATTTCACAGGATTTATAGAAACCTATTTGGATATTAGCTCTCACTACGCTACCTTTGCATACAGAAACAAATAATCACAACCTATGAAAAGACTCATTATTCTAGGCACTTTTTTATTATCAATAAGCTGTCTAAATGCTCAGACTTCAACAAACTACGAAGAAGCAAGTAATCCAATTGCAACCAATCCCTCTTTATGGGCTAAAGTAAGTGCTCCGCAAGTCAGCTGGGGTAGCACAGATATTAGATACAAAAAAGAAGAACCTGCTCCGATTGCCCGACTTAAAAAAGACATTAACCTTACTGCATGGAAGGGTGAAAGAGTTTCGGCACAGTTTGTTGTATGGACTCCTGAAGCACTCGACAACTTATCTTTTATAGTCAGTGACCTAACCTCCGGCAAAGAAACGATTTCAAAAGACGACATCCGTACCGGTTTTGTACGTTATGTCATGACCGACGAATTAAATAAAGACGGAAAAGGCGGATGCGGCTACCGTAAGAGTTCGGATTATGACTCTACACTTGTAGCAGACCCTATCGACCATATCGCCTCCACCCTAGTGGTACCTGCCAATGCGACACAAGGCGGATGGATTAGTGTCCGTGTGCCTCAACAGGTAAAAGCCGGGAAATATACCGGTATCGTTACTGTAAAAGATGGAGATAAAGTCTTATCAGAACTAAAATTAGCAGTAAATGTAAAGAATCACACTTTGCCGGCTTCCACCGAATGGGCTTTCCATCTTGATTTGTGGCAAAACCCATATGCCGAAGCACGTTACTATAATGTAGAACCGTTCAGCAAAGAACATTTTGACCGTATGCGTCCCGATATGCAAAATTATGTAGATGCAGGCGGAAAAGTCATCACTGCCTCTATCATGCACAAACCTTGGAACGGCCAGACTTATGATCCCTTCGAAAGCATGGTAACTTGGTTAAAGAAAGCAGACGGAACTTGGTATTTCGATTATACCGTATTCGACAAATGGGTGGAATATATGATGTCATTGGGAGTTAAAAAGCAAATTAACTGCTATTCAATGGTACCTTGGAGACTCTCCTTCCAATACTTCGACCAGGCAAGCAATTCATTCAAATATCTGGATGCCAAACCGGGCGAACCTGCTTATGATGAATTTTGGGGCAATATGCTGACCTCTTTCGCCAAACATCTGAAAGAAAAAGGATGGTTCGACATAACACATATATCTATGGACGAACGCCCGATGAAAGACATGTTGGCTACATTAAAAGTGATTCGTAAAGCCGATAAAGATTTTAAAGTTTCTTTAGCAGGAACCTATCACGATGAATTAGTGAAAGAATTGCATGACTATTGTATCGCCATAGGCGAGAAGTTCCCTGCAGAAGTGATTAAATCACGCAGAGAAGCCGGACAGGTCACTACCTATTATACCTGTTGTACCGAACCCCGCCCGAATACTTTCACTTTCAGTGCACCGGCTGAAGCTGAATGGTTAGGTTGGTTTGCTGCCAAAGAGAACTTGGACGGTTACCTCCGTTGGGCTTTAAACAGCTGGGTTAAGAATCCTTTGCAAGACAGCCGTTTCACAGCATGGGCTGCCGGAGACACTTATATGATTTATCCCGAAGGACGTTCATCCATCCGTTTCGAACGTCTGATTGAAGGTATTCAAGCTTACGAAAAGATTCGCATCTTAAAGGAAGAATTCGAAAAGAAAGGAAACAAATCAGCTATCAAACAAATTGATAAAGTATTGAAAACATTCGACGAATTCAGTCTGGAAAAGATTCCGGCTGCTACGGTTGTTGCTAAAGCTAAAGAAGCTATCAACAAATATTAAAAAACAATTTATCGGGAGGATGTATCAGAACTTATCAGGAGTTTTGACACATCCTCCTTTATTTAATGACACTTGCAGAATAAACGAAACTCATTGATGAAGAAGAATATTATAATTAATATAACAAGCTGGCTGTGCATAGGTTTGCTTCTATTTTCATATTTGGAACGGCAACTTGCATTCCACTATTTTTATATCGAACAATTTCGTTTGTTCCGTTTCAACCAAGACTACGCTCTCCAACTCTTTTCCCGTCCCGGAGGTATCTCTGAATACATTGCTTCTTTTTTAATTCAATATTTCATCCACCCGCATATCGGACCGCTGATTATGACCTGTCTGTTTCTCTTTATCAGCATCGGTGTGCAGACCATCTGGAGGAAGCTGTCTCCCAATTTGGAAATGCCGTTGGCCTATCTGACACCGGGCATCCTACTATTATTGGCCGATATGGATTTCAATCATCATCTGGAAGGCATCCTTGCCTACGCATCGGTAGTCTGGATACTCAATTTATACATCCGCATCCGTTCCTCATTGATTCGGATTTCATTCATGACCATCGCCTCATGGCTACTGTTCTACTTTGCAGGTCCGGCATTCGAAGCAGTCATATTCTGTGCTATTTTCTATGAATTCTATAAAAAATCATCTTCTAAATGGTATTCCCTTCTTTTATTCCCTTTAGGTATTTTTCCCGCCTTTTGGTGGTATCAGACAGGACTGGGAGGAGAAGCACGCATTGTATTCTCGCCCGATGCTTATTTCCATCCCCGATTGGCATTACAACCTATTATTTATTATGCTTGGGGTGCATTATTACTCATATTCGCACTAGCCTGCCTATGTGGTAAATTCAAAGGGTTTAAAAAGAAATGGATGGTCTATACCTCTCCTATTCTTCAAATCATATTGGCAGGATGGTTCCTACACAACGGAACAAAGACATACAACTCCCCTACGTTGTATTTTGTAAAAGAGCTCGATTATTACGCCAGAACCGAACAATGGGACAAACTTCTTTCTGCTCCCCTTCGTTCCGATAAAAACGCCATGCACGCCTGTTTCCAAAATCTGGCATTGGCACAAAAAGGCATTTTGGCCAACAAAGCATTATCGCTCAAACAAGTAGGGACAGACGGTTTATGGATTACATGGAACCGTTCCACCACAGCTTCCACCTTATTAAGTGATGTTTATTATGCAATGGGAAATGTAGCCCTTGCCCAACGAATGGCTTTCGAGGGAATGATTTCTTCCGAATGGACTGTAAATCCCCGCCTGCTAATCAGACTGGTGAAGACAAATTTGATTTATGGCAATCATGCCGTTGCCGGCAAATACATCAGAATGTTGGAAGACACGCACGCTTATAGAGAGCAGGCACTTGCTTTAAAACAATTTCTGAACAATGATGAAGCTATAGACAAAGATTCTGAATTGGGGTTCAAACGACACTGTATTGCCAAGACCGACGGCTTGGCCCAAATAGAAGGAGTTCCCTATGATTTGCTCCAAATCGTCGCTTCCAATCCCGAATGTAAGACGGCATTCGAATACCTAGGCATATTCTGTTTAATGAATAAAGATATCATTCCGTTCAACCAACTTATAGAAACCTATCATAATGCCAAAGGGTTGTCGCCTATGCCGGTGAGTTTTCAGGAAGCCATCATTCTCGCCCACGAAGGAGACACAGCAGCATGGACTCGATTGGGCGTAACCCCACAAGTGGCAGAACGTTTCCGTGCTTTCAAGCAAACGGTACTTCAAAACAGAGGAAGTGCCGCATTACCCAATAAGCTGCATGCCGGTTTCGGTAATACATACTGGTATTATTATATGTTCAAAAAATAAAACAATATGAAGAACTCTATCTTATTCCACATATTTTTGCTTTGTATCTGCTGCATGGCCTGCACCGGCACAACTAAAGAACCGGTTGCCGATGTAACGCTGGACGAACTACCGTCTATCTTTCCCGATTACGCCGATGTCACCATTCCCCCACATATCGCCCCCTTACGTTTTCAGTTATTGGAACCGGGAGACGAAGCAATAGCCGTACTCAGCTGCGGCAATGAAAAGATGATAACGGCAGCTTCCGCTGACGGACAATTTCTCTTTTCAGAAAAAGAATGGAACAAATTACTAGACAAGGCTGTCGGAAAAGACATTAATGTAAAAGTATATCGAAGAGAAAAGAACGAATGGCAAAGCTACCCCACTTTTCTGTGGCATGTATCTGCCGACCCGATAGACGAGTATCTGGCCTACCGACTGATAGAACCGGGATATGAATTGTGGAATAAAATGGGAATCTACCAACGTCATCTCACCGATTATGAACAAACACCTATCATTGAAAACAGCCTGACAAACCATAACTGCATGAATTGCCATTCCTTCTGTCAGCAAGACCCGGAGAAAATGTTGTTCCACATGCGTGCCGAACTGCCGGGTACTTACATTATAAATGGAAAGAGCATAGAAAAACTGGATACGAAAGCCGGTGAAAAAGTGCAGTCATTGGTTTATCCGTCATGGCATCCTACGGGCAACTTTGTGGCTTTCTCCGTCAACAATACCCGTCAGTCTTTCCACATGAACGATAAAAACCGGATTGAAGTCTATGACCTGTCTTCCGACGTGGTAGTATATGATGTCAATAAGCATGAAGTAGTGACCGACTCGCTGATATTCTCCAATAAAGCCTTTGAAACTTTCCCCACTTTCTCACCGGATGGCAAAACACTTTATTTTTGTTCGGCTCAGGCGAAGGAACTTCCCAAAGACTTCAAATCAGTGAAATACAGCCTTTGTTCTATCAGCTTCGACCCCGAAACCCGCCGTTTCGGTCATCAAGTCGATACACTTTACAGCAGTGAACAAGCCACTGTCCAAATAACCGGAACAGAACACAAAAGTGCCTCCTTCCCCCGGGTTTCTCCCGATGGAAAACAACTTGTCTTTACACTGTCCGAGTATGGAAACTTTTCCATTTGGCATAAAGATGCAGATTTATATAGAATAGATTTGAATTCGGGTGTCATGCACCGTATGGATGAAGTAAACAGTGACGATGTGGAAAGCTACCATTCATGGAGCAGTAACAGCCGTTGGCTTGTTTTCAGCAGCCGGCGCATTGACGGTCTTTATACACGTCCGTATCTGGTACATATTGATGAAAACGGAACGTCTGGCAAACCTTTTGTCCTCCCGCAAAAAGACCCTGATTTCTACTCACGCTTCATGTTCTCATATAATATTCCTGAATTTGTAAAAGGTAAAGTAGAAGCCGAGGCACATACTATCGCAAACACTGCACGCAAGCCGGGAAATAGAATCAGAAATTAAAAGGGGTACTCTTTACATAAGCCTTATACTTCTTTATCATACCCGGATACGACTCTTCAGCACGTGGCAGATAACGGAAACCGGAAACTTTTACGTCTTCTCCCAAACTTATTACAAACTGGTGAGGATATTTATTTCCATCACGAGTGCTCCAATAGGTAGATTCCTGCAAATCATATATTTTATCGGCAGTAAAGTTGCCCCAACTTGTGCTTTCACTATCAGCATATTCAATCTTCCAATGCTGACGGGAAAGCGGCTTACCATTTTCATCCAACAAATAGAACTCGGCCACGGCAGCATTGTCTTTTCCATCTTGCGCACTCAATGCCTCCAGACAGAAATAACGTCCTGCAACAGTTTTTCCAAATTTAACTTCCTGCCAGCCGTTACCTGCTGACAATTCGCCAACGGCAACCGGGCTCTCGCCTTTCAGATTAAGATTTTGCCCTTTAGCGCGATGGGTGGCGGGAGCCTCAGCGCGTAACATATCAAGAATAGGTTTCTTTAATCCCGATACCGTTGCTTTCTCAGGTCCCAGCAAATCAAGAACAATGATTTCATTCTTACCTTTTTTCAGCCAACAGCCAGGCATGAACAAAGTTTGCTGCGGTCCGATTTTCCAAAAACGTCCCATCGCCTTTCCATTAACCCAAACCATTCCTTTTCCCCACGTTTGCATATCTAGAAAAACATCTCCTACTTGGTCTAACTCAAACGTTGCACGATAGTATGCAGGTGCATCAAGTTTTTCACCCTCCACATATTTCTTTGACTCTGCAAAGTCGTGAGCAACCGGGAAACTATAAACTTCCCAATTCTTCAACTCCCGTTTATCCGTCTCGGTCAGCAGTTCAACCTTATCCGTAATTCCTTTACGGTCATGGATAGCCACATCAAAATTAACACGTCCCATCGCTTCAACCAGAATATCAAGTCGGGTACCTTTCTGCAGCGAAGGAAGTACCAACGAATTCTGTCCGCGTCTGCGATCCAGACGTCCCAACAGTTTGCCATCGGCGTACACTTGTGCCCAATCGTGTACTTCATCTATTAACAAAGTAGTACCTTCCTTCACTTCCGGCAAAGAGGTGCGATATAAAATCGTTCCCCAACCTTGGTCGAACTGCTCCATCGGTTTGATATCCTCTGAAAGTTTCGGTTCGGGCAGATTGTCAAATAACGGAGCCACTTCCTTTAAAGCAAATTCGGGAATCTCAATTACCGGATAAGCAGCCGGAACATCGGGTATCACTTGTGCTGAGTCGGCATATTGCATCAACATCTCCCGCAACTTATAATATTTAGGAGTTGCCCAACCCGCTTCACTGATAGGAGCATCATAATCATAAGAACTACACATGGCAGAATAAGCAGGACTATTTGCTCCTCCCCAATGTCCAAAAGTAGTTCCTCCATGCGTCATATACAGAGAAAAAGAGATATGGCGGTCAAGCATATCTTTAATGCCCGAAACCATTGTCTCAGCATCACGAGTTTCATGTTTACGTCCCCAATGGTCAAACCATCCGCTCCAAAACTCGCTACACATTAAAGGTGCATTGGGACGAGCTTCTTGCAATTTTTTAAACTGTGCATCAATATTGGCTCCTGTTCCGAAATTAATTGTCCAAACCAAATCATCCAATCCGTTACGTTGGAAAGTAGAACTCCAGTCACACTGAAACAGAGGCACATCTGTAAAACCGGCTCCTTTGACTATATCGCGTATGTTGGCAATATATTCTTTGTCAGTAGCATAGGCTCCATATTCATTTTCTACCTGTACCATAATGATATTCCCTCCGCGGCTCACCTGCAAATCCGCCAGTTCCTTACCAATCTCATTCATAAAGCATTTTGTTCTTTCAAGGAAATAGGCATCATTGGTACGAAGCTTGATATCTTTCTTTTTCAACAACCACCAAGGTAATCCTCCCATCTCCCATTCCGAACAAACATAAGGACCGGGACGCAACATGATATACATTCCATGTTTCTGTGCCAAACGGCAAAATGCAGCTATGTCATTCTGCCCTTTAAAATCAAACTCGCCCTCTTTTTGTTCGTGGATGTTCCAAAAAGCATAAATACAAATAGTATTCATGCCAAGTGCCTTACACATCTGTATACGATGTTCCCAATACTCGGCAGGAATACGGGTATAATGCATCTCGGCTGCTTTTATCAGAAAAGGGGTTCCATCCAATAAAAATGTTTTATCACCAATAGAAAAAGTATGTTTCTCCTTTTGTATGGGACTACATCCCATAAATATCAAAGAACAAAGGAAGAAAAACAAGACAAAGACTTTACTTGATTTTTTCATAATACGACATTAATAAGCTGATTGTTTTAAAGTACAAAGATAAAAACAACCCTTCTTTCCTAATTTAATTTGCCGGAAAGAAGAGTTGCACAAAACGGAACTAATAAATAAAACTCTAGGAATATCAGGTACTGAACATACAGCTTTATTCCACTCTCAGTGTCACTTTACCTTTTATTATGTCATTACTCTTAATCGGTTTCCGATAAGGAGCATAATATCCGTCCAAAAACATTTCGTTGCCGGCAGTTACAAAGTCGGCAACAAGGAAACAGATTTTATCTTTTCCCAACCAAGAACGCCAATGCTGCTCACCATTTGAACAAGCCGTTACTTTATGCCCGTTTCCGTCACACAATCCTGCATACCAAATATTTCGGCGAGTAGCCCGAAAGTCATTGCTACCCAATTCATTAAAGTCTTTGCTCCACGACCACGAAGGTTGTATTCGCGGATTTGTTTGTGCAGGAAGACCCTGATAAAATAAATCGGCAGTACCTACCGGACGGCTGATATGGTCATCAGGATACACACTCCACATTCCCTTACGACGCCAAAACGTCTGGTCATAGCTTTGTGGTGCCTCAAAAACCAAGCCCCATTGTCGCGGATTTACATTCTGTAAAGCTTTAAAATGATAGTCAACTGCCAATTCACCATTAGCATTAACCGTCAAACGATAACTGCCTTCAAACTCCTTATAGCTTCCTGTTACAGTTACTATTACATTATTTTCTTCCTTATATGCCTTTACTTCCACTGCGTTCCAATCTGAACATAAATCGTTATAAATAGGCGTATTAGCATTGTGATTGGGATAACATCCACCTCCAGTCAACGGAAGCGCCATCAACCATGGACCGCCTTTCAAGACTTCTTTTCCTGCCTTCCTCAGAGACAAGATTTGCCCATTAAATCTGCTGATTTCACAACAGAAATTCTTTCCACTGATTACATAAGCCTTTTTACCGACTTTCAGTTTAGTCGGCTGCGACAACCATTGAGGCAGCTCATTTTGTTTTTGTTCTCCTACCGGTATCAGATATTCATCAACAATAAACCCACGAGGATCAGTAAATGACAAATAAAGTTCATTTGCCTTATCGGGATTGGCTATTGGTATACGTATCCTTCCATCTTCCGAAGGAGAAATGGAAGCAGAAACCGTACCCTGTTCCTCGCCATATTGATAAGCAATCTTTATCTCATCCATATTCAGGTAAGTATATCTGTTCTCCACATCCACAACCAATTCATTGGCAGGTGAAAGAGCTTCGGTAAGAACTTTGACCGGACTATAAATTTTCTTCATATCCCAATATTCCGGTTTGGGGCGACGCCAACCGTCAATAGGTCCCCAAGCTCCATACCCGACAGCATTCCCGTCAGGCAATTGGAAGATATCATCAATGCCCGACCAAATAGAACCGCCCAGCACTCCTCGGGTCTGATACATATTTTCCCAAGTAGGAGCCAAAGCCAATGCCCAATCACTACGTATCCCCGGGTCGGTCACCAGTTCACTGCGGTTATAAACATTTAAATGGCAATACTCTCCATAAATCATGGGGCGATTACTCTGCGCAGCCACTTTATAGCCATTAGGCCCGGGATAATGAATATTCGCAATAGGAGCAGTACTTCCCTGATTATTAAAACCTCCATACGCCTGGTCGTGAAACGTATGCGGACGAGTAGAATCGGCTTTATACACATATTCTTGTATTTGGGCAAATTCTTTGTTCCAATAAGACTCATTAGCCATAGACCAAAACAAAACAGAAGGGTGATTACGATAAAAATGAATCGTCTCCATATTAGCTTGGAGTATATAAGGATAGTATTGGCTATCTTGATAATTGAGTGTTTTCCAATTTTCATTGGCATGATGTCCCACCCAGCAAACCGGAGATTCTACTTCGACAAACATCCCCAGTTCATCACAGATATCCAGCATTTCCTCACAAGGAGGATAATGTGAAGTACGGACAAAATTACAGTTGGCGGCACGATAAAGTTCAATATCCTTTCGTTGCAACATTGCATCCACGACACGCCCCGTCAAAGGATGCATCTCATGTCGGCATACTCCCCGCAACTTAACAGCACGCCCATTTACAAACAACTCATTTCCACGAACTTCTATCTCACGAAAACCAAAACGTTTCTCCACGGTTTCTATCACTTCGCCATTTAGACAAAGCTCCATTCTCAACGTATAAAGATTAGGCTGTTCATTATTCCATAACAGCGGGGCAGTAACAGTATCCGAAAGAAGCCCCTTCCAAGTCTCTCCGACAGCCAGTTTCGGAAGACATCGCTCTATGACATTAGGCAAACCATTGACAGACAATCGCAATGTCAATCCACTCTGCACGTAAGTTGCCTTATTCACTACAGCAGTCTCTATCTTCAGAACCGCATTCCGATATTCACTATCCAAATCTGTTACAATACGCAAATCCGACACATGGGTTTGAGGAACAGCCATCAGTGTCACCTTTCTGGTAATACCTCCCAACTGATGGGCGGCATACTGAGTCAGACTGCCCAGCATATCAGCCAAAGATTCGCTTCTTACAGCAAGTGCCAACTCATTAACGCCCGGTTTTAAATACTCTGTCGCATCTATCTCATATACAGTCATCCCCCCTAAATGATAACCTGCTTTCACCCCATTTAGATAAACATAGTATTCACTATGCACTCCGTCAAAGCGTAACTTGACATTCTTATCTTTCCAATCTTCCGGCAAAACAAACGACTTACGATAACCTGCATACGCCATCGAGTCCACCTTAAATCCCTGCATCGACCATTGGCCGGGAACAATAACAGACCTCCACCCGGAAGAATCCGGGTGTTTATAAAACTCTTTTTCAGGCTGAGGATTAAACTGCCATGTTCCATTCAAAGACAAAACCGGCCGATAAGTACCCGTAACACTTTTAGGAAGAACCGTATAAACCGGCAACACTTTTTCAACATCCACATCCGTATCAATACGATAAGTCTGCACATTTCCCAATGCCTCTTTCTCTTTACCTTCAAAAGGAACCGGAGCTTTAGTATTGGAGGAATAAAGGTTTAATTCGGAAACAATGGCATTTGCTCCTTTCCCGGCCACTTCAAACACCAATACCAACTGACTGTAAGCATAAGCTTTACGTGGTAAGTCCAACAAATATCTTTGCTCCTTTCCCGCTTCCAACGTCACATTCTGTATTTCATTTCCATCTACCACAATACGTTGTTTACGTTCATGGTCAGCCAGATAAACCACCTCCAATTGATAGTCGGCATGAATATCCAAATGATTAAAAGCATAAATCACTTTTCCACCGAAATTGCATGTTATAGCTTCCTTACTACCTTTTACCTCGGGAGGCATCGTATAGTTCTCTCCTTTTATTAAAAAAGGCTGCGCACCGGGTACACCACAATCATTGGCTGCAACCCTCGTCAATGAACTTTCCTGAGCAAGTGCCGGCAATGCTCCTATAAGCATTGCTCCGACTATTGCCCCAAAACGTTTCAATCTCTTTATTATATTAACCTTCATCATAAAATGACGCACACTTTTTTATTCGATTATTTCATTCTCAGATTTATCTGTCCGTAGCAAGGCAGAGCTTCCAATGTCTTACAATAATTTCCCCATGCTATTTCAGGATAATCCCAACGATTATTTGTGTATAAAATCAATTGTTCATCGGCACGTTTGTTTATCCGACAAGCTACTGAAGCATCTTTTGAGATGACCGATATCCGATGTTCGGAATCTGTTTCCGTAGAAAGTGAATAATAATAAATATTCTCTTTCATACCTTTTGCCATTTGTGTAAGAGGCTGCTTACAATTGGCACCGGCATCTGCCCAATAATAATAGTTGTGCGTATCAGCCTGCCAAACTTGAACCGGTTTTTCGCCGTATGCTGCCTGTTTAGACTGATAAAGGGAAGTACGACCTTCATTTCCGGCAAATTCACCCTCAGGATAATAATTCCAATACCCTTTACGCTTCCAATCCAAGTGTTGGATAGCATCCGACAAATAGAAAGACAACCCCGTCTCACGCAAGAAACCATTGGGCACACCGGAAGTTTGGTAATTAACCGACAACTCTCCTTTAGGAGATATCAATATATCAAACTCCGCTACAACTCCCCGGTAATTGCCGACAAGCACTACTTTGATTGTTCCGTTCTCTTTCTCAGTGTAACTGAATGATGTTTTTTTCCAGTCCGAATCTGAAATCGTAAAATGATTGGCCATTTTACGAACCTCTGCACCTGTCAAATGATTCAGGTTAACATAAAGATTAAGGAACGGACCTTTTTCTATTATCACTTGCTCACCGGCTTTAGCATTGACTATTAACCCTGTAGCCTTATCAAAAGGTATTTCAAAGCCTTCCCCTCTTATAATCAGTTTATCACCATTATCTGTTACAATCAGCTTTTCTCCGCCAACCACAGCAGGATAGTCTATCTTTTCTACTCCCAATACAAGACGATAAGCATCAATCAAATCTCCTTCCGAAGTAAAGAACTCTACCAACAGCTTCTCACCCTCTTCCCATTGCTCGGCAGGAATTGTCAACAGACCTTTCTGATGAGGCCCGACAGAAGTCAGTTTCAAAGACTTCCGCGTTCCTTTGTAAGTATAAAATGCACTTATTTCATCCAGGTCGGTATGGTCAAAACGGTTGTATACAGTCAACATCAGTGGTTGCCCGGCAGTAAAAGAAAGATTGTCATCTGCCAGTAAACGCACAGGTGAATAAGCTTTCTTGGTAGACCAAAATTCCGGTTTCGGACGTCTCCATACGTCTACAATACCCCATTCTCCGTATCCGACACAGTTCCCTTGATAATTTTCAGGTTTGGCAGTGTGGGCAAACTCTTTCCAGAATGCAGTTCCAACCTTAGGCTGAGGTAATGCAAACACTTCATCCACATATCCCCAAATAGCTCCTCCCAATCCGCCCGGCGCATTGTACAAGCCATCCCACATCATATCAATAGATTTCCCCCAGAATTCACGGATATTAGGGTCGGTCTGCAAAGTGGCATAGGTGTAACAAGCCGGATGAGCCCACTCATCGTATAATGCCGGCATACCATGTCCTTGAAAATTACGGGTAGACATCCCCCATTGGTTGATATTGCCATACACATTCTGATAGTGCATACTCAGAATATCAAATATTTTAGCCTTCTTTTCCACAGCCGAACCCGGATAGCTGAAAATAACGGGGCGCGTGGTATCCGTAGCCTTCACCCAATCCCAGCACAATTGGAAATTAGTACCATAAGCACTTTCATTACCGATGCTCCAAAACAAGACAGAAGGATGAGAACGGAAAGCTTTCACCATTTCCTGACATTGTCCCAAGTAACGGTCGGCATAAGCCGAATCACTCTGTGTATTACCCGGAGCATAATTCTTCTGCCGATAAGTATCAACAAAGCAAACAGCCGTTTCACTTTCCACATATACACCATAACGGTTACAAAACTCCAAAAAACGTTCCGAAGGAGGATAATGAGAAGTACGGACAAAGTTCATATTAGACTGCTTAAAGAGCAATACATCCAGACTATCCAACTCAGCAGTAGTGGTACGCCCCAATGTAGGATGGATATCATGACGACAAGCTCCGCGCAGTTTCACCTGACGGCCGTTAACCAACATACGGTCTTTAACAATCTTCACATCCCGAAAACCGATGCGACGGTCGAAACGAGACAGTTCTCTATCATCCTTGTACACTGCCACTTCCAATGTATACAGATTAGGATGTTCCGCATCCCATTTCAATGGGTTTGCTACAGGCAACGAGAACGTATTTTTCCCTTTCGCCAACTTAAAACGGCTTTGCGGCAACTGTACATTTCTGCCTTCCTTATCCTTCAACTCCAATCTTGCTTCCGCACCTTCTTTACCAATAAACTCACAAGCAAAACGCAACTCGGCATCTTTATAAAGTGAATCCAAATGGGTTTCCACACTCACATCATACAGGTGAGATTCAGGTAAAGCGAACAATGTGACATCACGAAGTATGCCGCCAATAGGATGATGTGCATATCCGGAAGCATAAGAAATCTCGTCTAAACGGTCTTCTACCTCCAATTGAATTTCGTTCTTCTTCCCTACACGCACCAGCGAAGTAATATCAGTTTCCCAACGGGTAAAACCACCATGATGCTCACGAACAAATTTACCATTTACACTCAACTTGGCATGACTGTATACGCCGTCGAAACGCAAAATAACCTGCTTTCCCGCATAGTCGGCCGGTATGATAAATGTCTTCTTATAAAAGAACGGTTTATCATGTTCAATGGCAAATCCTTGCATAGCCGCTTCGCCGGGCACTTGAATAGTAGTCCACCGGCTTTGGGGAGAATATTTAAATGCCCATGTTCCGCTTAATGACATGACAGGTTGCTGCACTCCTTCCAACTGTGAAGGTAAGATATAACTTCGCCCTGAACAGACAGCAGCGGATGCTGCATTCAGGGAAGAATATGAAAGCAGGCAAATACCTGCCATTAATAAAGTCTGTTTTATCGTTATCATAATGATATAAATAAGGTTAGTACTCTTTTTACCACCAAAGCCAATAGAAACCAATCAGAATGGCAATGATGATGCAAGAAAAAATATTAAATAACTTACTTGTATGAAACAACGAAGCATGAATAGCGGAACATTGGCCGGATGAGCGGTTACGTCTGCCTAGCATAATGATAAGACCGCAGCATAATAAAAAGACAATGCCCATTCTATCCATCCACGGCAAAGCCGGACAAAGTATTTTCAGCAAAGCAGAAAATACAAATGACCCCAGTGCTGCCGAAAGCGCACCGTTTGCCGTTGCTCTCCGATAAAAGAAACCGGCAAGAAAAATAGCCAATGCACCCGGACTCACAAATCCGGTAAATTCCTGAATATAATGAAACGCCTGATCCAACCCCGAAAGTAAAGGAGCGATACACACTGCCACCAACAACGAAACAGCACTTGCCCAACGTCCGGTACGCACCAACTCGGTCTGTCCTGCTTTAGGACGAAAATAGGAACGATAAATGTCCATTGTAAAAATGGTGGAAATGCTATTCATCATTGATGCCAGCGAACTGACAATCGCTGCCGTCAGAGCCGCAAACGCAATTCCCTTTACCCCCACAGGCAGCAGATTGCTCAGCAACCAAGGATAGGCTTCATCCGACTTTTCCAGAGAAGCATTCAAAGCAAATGCCGCAATGCCCGGAATGACGACCAGCAACGGAATCAATAATTTGATGAAACCGGCAAACAACATACCGTTTTGTGCCTCGCTCACCGATTTGGCTGCCAACGCACGCTGAATAATGTACTGGTTGCATCCCCAATAATATAAATTGGCAACCCATAACCCTCCTATAATAACCGATACCCCGGGAAGATCCATATATCCGGGATGTGACTTATCAAGTATAAGATGGAACTTATCTTCCGCCTGTTCACAAAGATTGGTAAACCCTGAAATAACCCCTTCCCCATTGCCCAGCATATCGAGTGCAATGTAAGTGGTTATCAATCCGCCGCCTATCAAGAACACAACCTGGATAACATCGGTCAACGCCACGGCTTTCAGTCCTCCATAAATGGAATAAATTCCGGCAAAGGCTGCCAATCCTATTATCCCTGCCAACATAGGAACTCCCATAATATTCTCAATGGTCAAGGCACCTAAATAAAGAATGGAAGTTAAATTAATAAATATGAATACCGCCAACCAGAAAAAAGCCATCACCGTCTTCACCCGGCGGTCGAAACGCTCCTCCAAGAATTGTGGCATCGTAAAGATTTTCTTCTCCAGAAAAACAGGAATAAAAAACTTAGCCACAATCAGCAGCCCCAACGCCGCAATCCACTCATACGTCGCCATAGCCAATCCGATGGCATAACCAGACCCCGACATACCGACAAACTGTTCTGCCGAGATATTGGATGCTATAATAGAGGCCCCTATTGCCCACCAAGCCAATCCCCTGCCGGCCAAGAAATAGTTATTGGCATCCTGCACCTCCCCTTTAGAACTACGTGAAACATAAAGTCCTACAAGCAAAATAAGCAAGCAGTAGGCTATAAAGATAATCAAATCAATCGTTGATATATTCATGCTGTCGTCCTCTTAGCGGATTATAAACGGATAATGATTCTCTCCCGGAGCAACTCCGGGTATATCGGCCACAAACAAACTGCCACTCAGTGGATAGGCTTGTATCTCGGCTTCCGACAAACCGTCTCTGGCCGTTGTTATGAACAACTGATTACGCTCCTTACCACCAAATGTACACGAAGCCACATTGGGAACAGGAACTTCTATTTTATCAACCAGTTGTCCCGTTGCCGGACTCCAAACATACACGCCGAATCCTCCCCAATGAGCCACCCACAAAAGTCCGTTAGCATCAATGGTCATTCCGTCTGGCACTCCATACTCCATAGGAACCTGTACAGCAGTACGAATAAAATAAATAGCACCGGTCAAATAGTCATAAGCATATTCTTCAATGCATCTTCTGCCGGAATCAGCATAATACATACGGTCTCCTTTCCGGTTCCAAACAATTCCGTTCGGGATACTTTGTTGTCCCAAAACAGATGCCAAAGATAAATCATTATCCACACAATACAAACTTCCGTTTCCATTATGTTCACTGCAATGCATCACTCCGCACCAGATACGACCTTCCGGAGATGCCTTACAGTCATTGGTACGCCATTGCGGATGCAAACATGGAAGCTCAATCAATGTCCTATATGTCCTTTCTTTCAAGTCATAGGCGATAAAGCGGTTTTTCATTGCCAGCAGCACTTCATGGTCATGTCCTTTCCAAGGAATAATAGAAGTTACCATTTCCGGAAAGGTATGTTCTTCCACCGTACCTTCATTGGAACCATATTGATATAAAATCCCATTATCAATGTCCACCCATAACAAACATTCTAAACCAGGCATCCATGTAGCGGCCTCGCCGGTCCGGTTATAACACCGATGTAATAGAGTTGCATTCATCATCATCTATATTAAACTACCTATTGAAAACTGATTTAAACATCCTGCATCAACGCAGACCGTCCTCCATCCATCAGAATGGTCGTTCCACTTATAAATTGAGCCATAGGTGAAGCCAGATAAACACATAATGCACCCACTTCCTCCACCGTACCGATTCTTTTCACCGGATGAAGGTCAATCGTACGCCGACGTTCGGCCATCGCATCCGGAAACGAATTGAACCAAGTATCATTTCCTGCCGTATCTATAAATCCGGGAGCCACCCCGACCGTCCGTATCTTCGGCCCCCACTCTATAGTCAGACTCCGTACCAGTCCGGTGATAGCCGTCTTTGTAACATTATAGGGGAAACATCCCGGAATGGAACAGAAAGCATGATTGGAAGTCATCAGCAAGATGACCCCATTGCCACTTTGTTCTAAATAAGGTTTACAAAGTTTAGCCAAACGCCAGTGAGAAGCCAAGTTCAGGTCCAGATTGTATGTCCATTGGCTTTCCGAACATGCTGCCGCACCTTCAAATACATTCATCCCGGCGTTGGAAACAACAATATCCAACCGCCCGAAGGTCGTAATCACCTCTTGCACAAACTGTTCCAATTCCTTTTCCTGCGTGACATCCGCCTGAACATAGAGTGCCTTGCGACCCTCTCTTTCCACAGCCTGCAAAAATACAGAAACACTGTCATCAGTGCCCGGCTTACGCGAACATCCTGCCACACAAGCTCCTGCACGAGCAAACTCACGTGCCGTGCCCAGTCCGATACCGGAGGATACTCCGGTAATCAGAACAACCTTTCCGGTTAAGTCTATTTGAAACGGCATACGCATTAAATATAAAAGTTCTCAGGAGGATTGTTTATAATACCCGGATGCTTTTCCATCTCCTCTTCCACCAAATCCACTCCCAGCCCCGGGCGGTCCGACAGATGTAAATGCCCATCATAAACCATATCGGCAATAGGATGGTCAATAACCGTATCCCTCCAGGGAACATCATTGAACATAAACTCTTGACGGAAAAAATTAGGAACGGAAGCACACACATGAGACGAAGCAAGAGTGGACAAGGGGCCGTTAGGATTATGAGGAGCCAATAGAACCTGATAAGCCTCAGCCATCGTAGCCATCCGTTTCATCTCAGAAGGTCCTCCGCAGCGGGTTATATCCGGCATGATTATATCACATATATGTTTTTCAAGCAATGAGCGAATGCCAAAGCGGGTATAATGACGTTCGCCCACACAAATAGAGACATCCGAGGGAATGCGTTCACGCATGGCACGCAATGTTTGAGAACTTTCCGGTCCTGCCGGCTCCTCATACCAGGCAATATCCAATGTTGCCAAACGCTCCGCCATCTTCACAGCAATGCGGTAATTCAGCATGGCATGGGTTTCAATCATAATATCCACCTCCGGACCTACCGCCTCACGGACTGCCTTTGAAACGTTGAATGCCAAATCCTGTTGTGCAGGAGTCAGTGTAAGATTGGACGCCAAATCTTCACCATAGAAATAATTGGTATGTGCAAACGGGTCAAACTTCAACCCCGTGAATCCGGCTGCCTTCACCGCACGTGCTTGTTCAGCATAATCGGCTTCATTGTGCCCCCCTTTCGTAAACCAATAATTGGCATACAACAGAATATCCTTACGGTAAGCTCCTCCCAAAAGTTCATAGCACGGCACCCCCAATACCTTGCCTTTCAAATCAAGCAATGCCATATCAATACCGCTAATGGCACACATACTGGCACCATAGGGACCTACCCAGTTTAAGTCACGATAAAGCTTTGTCCAAATAAAATCCGTCTTCATCGGATCAAGCCCGATAATGCGGTTGCCTATATGTTTTGCCGCCTCGTATACGATAGGGCTTCCCGGCCAGTTAGTAGCCTCACCCACACCCGTATAACCTTCGTCTGTATATATCTTCAATAAAGTCCAATTGTACTTGATGCCCTGCACCAACCATACTTTTACATCTGTTATTTTCATCTTTACTTATTTTATAAACTACATAATACCAAATTTATCAAATGCATCCCGGGCTTTCATGCCTTCCTGTATCTTCTTCAAGACGGTACGTTCGCCACGCGCTTTTTCAAGAGCACGTACAAATACTTCTTCTTCTATTTGGCGCGGCACCACACACACACCGTCAATATCCCCCACCAACATATCTCCGTCATTCACCAACACGCCATCAATTTCGATAGGCACACGATAATCAATCACTTTTCCGCGCGGAGCCTGATCCTGAGCATAGGGACCATAAGAAAAACAGGGAAAGTTTAAAGCCAGAATACCTTTCGTATCACGGGAATAGCCATTCACAACCGCACCGGCAGCTTTACACTGCATGGCACGTGCACTCATCAATTCCCCCCATAAAGCATAAGAGGGAGAAGAACCGGAGCAAATATAGATTTCACCTTCTTTCAAATCGTCTAATGCTTCGAGCATCAAACCGAAAGAGCGCTTCAGCACCGGGTTTATTCCGCTTGTTCCCTGATTGTCATACACATCGGCTTCGAGTACGGTCATGGCACGCCCTGCCACAAACATATCGTCGCGAAGCGGACGAATACGAGGCGGCAAGAATTGATGTGTATATCCCATCTTGTCCATAATATCTCCGACAACAGCCGTATAGAGTTCTCCCTTTATCAAGGAAACCAGCTCTTTGTCATCGTTCCATTCTTTCATTTTTCTGTTCTATTAAAAGGTTGTTTTTACTTTATTATAGTAACAGCAAAGGTAATCTGCTTTAAAGAAAGAAAGAACTTTTCAGAGCTATGGCACTTATGTAAAAAGGTGAAAATATGGCCAAAACATATACAAAACGGAAATACTATTTTGCCACATCACGCGGAGACACTCCCATCTGTTGTTTAAAGATGCGTGAAAAGTATTGTGGCGACTGAAAACCACATTGGAAACACACTTCCTTTATAGACATTTCCGTGCTTCTTAAAAGTTCGACCGCTTTATTGATTCTTATCTGATTCAGATAATCTAAGGGAGAAAGATTCAAATACTGTGAAAATAGGTTTCTGAGATAGCGTTCACTGATGCCTACTTCTTCCGCCACCTTATTTATATTAATATCCGAATGATAGTTCAAACGGATGTAAGCAATGGCTTTTCTCAGCGATTCATTAGTGCAGATAGGTAAATAAGCCTCATCCATATAACGATAGATAAGCACCAACAACTCTGCATAATACATCACGACCAAATATTGATAATATACACTTTTTATCTCCAACTCATTCACTATACGCTGCACTACCCGCATGATACGAAGGTTATTCACTATTTTAATCAGCCTGTTTTCTTCAGAAAATAAAAAGACGGAAGTGGGCACCGAATTATCTTTGCCCACCCGGGAATTCAAGTTAAAGTTGGAAAAGATTTCCGGCAAAAACTCCAACTGCATCAGAGTTGTCCCTTCACTGCCCGCTTCAAACAAATGATTAACATCCGAAGTGATAACCATTATCTCTCCTTCCTTGAAGGTCACACTTTCATTATCCAAATGGAGGATACAATAGCCCTTTTTCACATAGTTTATTTCAATGCGCAAATGCTTATGAGGGCCATACGTTTCCGAAGGATAAAACGAGATAAAACGGAACACATCCGCCAGACGCTTACTCTTTAAATTCTCGGTTATCTGCTCCAATATCTCCCAAAGGGAAGAGGGTACGGCACATTCATCCATAATCTTATCTATTTCTCTGTTACACAAATCCAAACTTTTCATCTACTTCACAACTAAGTCAATCCGGCTACCCGGCTGAGTCTCATACTCCATCACTTTATGTTCGAAAGGAGAAAAGACAGCAAGATGACCACCCTTTTCGGAATAAACTTCCAATCGGACAATCTTTCCATCCTTGAGAGCGGCCGAGACAAGGAAACCTCCCATGGCCCGTAGATTGTTAAAAGATGCATTCTTCCAGGTTGAGGGAATTGCCGGAAAGACCCGTATCACTCCTGTATGGCTCTGCAACAACATTTCATGTATGCCCGAGGCAAACGCAAAATTTCCCTCAAGCGTAAAAGGACGATAAGTAAACTTTGATTTTCCGCTGCCCGACTGATCTCCATTGGCATGGAATGTATTTTTCAGACAGAAACATTCGGCGAAAGTTCTCAATGCCTTTGCCGCTTCTTCACCGTTAAATGCACGCGCCTGCATATTGGCAAACCAACTATAAGTATATCCGGTCCAGTAATCCGGCCCATAGTCACTCATTCTTTTCAGAGTGGCACGGATGATGTGTTGCGCCTTCTCACCGTCGCTCCAGTCTATGATGCCCAACGGATGAATGGCCAGTGCATGAGAGAAATGACGATGCGATGCATTATAGGGAAATCCTTTGGCAAAGGTAAGGCTTCCATCACTATACAAATCAAAATCAGGCAACTGACTTCTCAATTTGCTCCAATGCTCTACCTCAGCCCTTATTCCCAGTTCATTTGCCATTTCAGCACCTGCATCAAACAAAAAATGCATCAATGACAAATCATAATTCGTCATATCCTTAAACCACGCCTGCAGTGAGTTATCATATATCTCGGGACTTGAACTGAACTCCAGCCGACGAACTCCTTTGCTGTCGACAATGGAATTCTGCTCCATATATATAGCCACGTCCTTCAAGAAAGGGTAAGCCCTTTCTTTCAAAAACTCCTTATCGGCAGAGTATTTCCAATGCAAATAAAAGTGCTGTGCCAACCAAGCTCCCGCCGTTTGAGACATGGCATACTGAATCCATCCTCCCATAGGCTCACCTGTCAGGGTGCAGACTCCGGGCACATTCATCCCCTCTGTTTCAAAGTATTGACGGGTATAACGTTTGTAAGTATCACGTTGATTCCACAACGTATTCAGATATCCCAGTCCCTCAGACAAGTGATTACCCGCATACGCAGGCCAATAACTGAGTTGGGTATTCAGGTCATGATGATAGTCCCCCTTCCAAGGCGGCAACTTGCCATTGTCTGCCGTCCACACGGCTTGCAAAGAAATGGGATAGGAATTTTCACGAGCTGCCGAACCGAACTTATACATCTCATTATAATACTGTTTTTGTAGGATACTATCCGGAAGAGCAACGGATGACTGTGCCCAATAATTCTTCCAATAATCAAAGTGCACTGCATAATCTTTTTCCAAACCGCGCAGCATAGCAGCCTCTGTCTCTTCTTTCGCCTGTTCGCCGCACAAAGAAGAAGTGACACTCCACGTTCCATACAACGTTTTTCCTTGCCGTTTCCATTTCACCACCACATCGTAAGAAAAGTCGCCATATCCTTTCTGATGATACACACATTCATTGCCTTTACGCACTACACTTCCCTGCTCATACCCCAGCCGTTGCAAGTCCTGTCCAGAAACCGGACTGGCTTCGGAACTGTTTCCTGTTTTCTTATATTGAGGAGTCACCAGCAAAGGTTCCAGTTCCGTTGTGAGATTTTTAAAGACAAACCATCCCACCGGCTTAGTAGCATGGACAAAAGTCTGCATCCGGGTGCCGTTCTCCCAAATGGCCTCACACAAAGCATTATCCAGATACAGGCGCACTTGCACAGGTTTTCCAAGTTCAGTCAATGGAAACTCTAAAGCCGCCCCCGGTATTTTGGAAGGGGCAGGCATCCTGTTATAGGGTTCGTCGAATTTCTTCTGCACAGGCCGATAATCGCGCATACGGATATGCTCCTTTACCCATGCAAAACGATAATTATCCCCCGAAAGGCTGTCCACCGGACGCAAATCCCATAAATCAGTACGGTCTAGGGAGAAACGCAAGGCGGTATCTTTTTCCCACACCAATGCACCTACCGTGGCGTTCCCCAATGGAATGCCTTCATCCCAACTTTGTGCCAAAGCCGGAAAGACCAAATCATTATCAGATGCCGTAACAGGACAATAATCTACAGAAGTGCTACAACTCATTATGCCCACCACGAAGCCTAGCATCAATATCTTTTTCAATTTCATGTCATTCAGTATATTAAATTCAAGAATCTATTGCAAACATACACAAATCAGACGAAAACAACAGCCTAAATTTCAAATTTACTTTTAACAAATTCGGAACAAATAGCAAGAAAACATATAGAAAATGGACATAAGAAGATATACTTAGCCGGCAAGAGCAATACCGTAAGCCTTTTCGTCCTCTAGATTAACGTGAGTTCGGGATAAGTGTTTTTGGGGGAGTTTCCACAGTAATACACAAGATTTCAGTTTAATAAACCAAACAGAACGATAGATATTTCGTCCGGCGAGCTGATACATTCTTTGCAGCGAACCGTCGTATTCATTAATCATTGCCATTGGCTCAGTAAACAGTGTCACTGATTTGCTAGTTTCTGCCACTGATTTATTAGTCGATGGCAGAAACTAACGAATATCTCAAGAGCCGATTGGCTTTATGTATGGAATCTAATTGCTTTTCAAAGGTAAGGATGATAGAGTATTATCTGGCAACCGGACTTCTTTCTATAGTTAGCACAGCGGTTTCTCCCCTTTATTTAATATAATAATGTATATTTTATATCCTCATAATGAGCACATTTCGTCATTTCCGTTTTTTATAATTATCTTTTTTGTAAGTACCGAATTCGTTAATCCATATCATCTGCTTCGTTCGCCGCTTCATTTCATTCATTGTAATTTTGCCTCAAACAAAATATCTCAATGAAAGGGGTATTCAAATCTTAATTAAAACTAATATTATGCCAAAGAAAAATCAAGCTATGAAGCTCATCTTGCTGGTCGGAGCCTTAAGTTTTCCGGTCATCGGTATGGCAGAAAAGATGCCTAATCAATCCGAAGCAAGCATTTCCCAACAGAATGGGAAAGTTATAGGTACCGTAGAAGATGACTTAGGAACAGTAATCGGAGCCACGGTAATAGTAAAAGGAACGACTAACGGAACCACTACCGACATTGACGGACGATTCACCTTAGAAGGAGTAGAAAAAGGAAGCATTCTGCAAATCTCTTTCGTAGGTTACACCACTAAAGAAGTGAAGTACACCGGACAATCCATCCTTAAGATTATGCTAAAAGAAGACAGCCAAACACTGGATGAAGTGGTAGTAGTAGGTTTCGGTACCCAAAAGAAAGTCAACCTGACCGGTTCGGTAGGTACCGTTGATGCCGAAGCGCTTGCATCCCGTCCGGTGCAGAACGCCGTACAAGCCTTGCAGGGTATAGTGCCGGGACTGCAAATTACTACAACCAGCGGCGCACTGGACAACAAGATGAGTATGAGTATCCGCGGTACAGGAACTATCGGTGACGGTTCTGACGCCAGTCCTTTAGTATTAATCGATGGCATGGAAGGTGACATCAACTCTATCAACCCACAGGACATTGAAAACATTTCAATTTTGAAAGATGCCGCTGCCGCCTCCATCTACGGCTCACGCGCACCTTTTGGTGTGATTCTGGTAACAACTAAAAGCGGTAAAAGCGGCAAGACCTCTGTCAATTACAATAACAATTTCCGCTGGGGACAACCTGTCAGAATTCCTAAACAAATGGATTCGTATACATTTGCCACCTTCTACAACGATGCCAATATCAACTCAGGGGCGGGTGCCTATTTTACCCCCGACCATCTGCAACGTATTAAAGACTATCAGGACGGTAAAATAACAGACGGAGTATTGGCAGATGCCAACAATCAATATTGGCTCGACGGATATGCCGGCGGTAATGCCAATACAAACTGGTATGATGTGATGTATCGTGACTGGACGTTCTCACAAGAACATAACCTGAGCTTCAGCGGCGGTAACGATAAGGTAAATTACTATTTATCCGGCAACTTCATGGATCAAAAAGGATTGATGGAGTACAATCAAGATACTTACAAACGCTACACCGGAACAGGAAAAATCAATGCGCAACTGACAGAGTGGGCAAAAGTGAACTACACCAGCCGTTTTACACGCGAAGACTTTCATCGTCCTGCCTACCTTACCAATGCATTATTCCGTGACTTGGCACGCCAAGGCTGGCCTACACTTCCCTTATATGACCCTAACGGATATATGTACTACTCTCCTTCTCCGGCACTCCCCATTCGCGACGGAGGTAAGCACAACATTCAAACAGACAATATATACCAGCAGATATCTCTCATCATCGAACCGATAAAAAACTGGATAACCCATGTGGACTTCAACTACAGAATCAATATAGTCAACAACCACTGGGATACACAGACTTTGTACAACCATGACGTACAAGGCAATCCATATCCCATCAGTTATTATCAGGACACAGAGGCTCACGAAGACCAGACAAAAGAGAACTATATGAACTTCAATGCCTATACAGAATATTCGCACAGTCTTGAATCGGGACATAACTTTAAAGGTATGATTGGTTTTCAAGCTGAAGAAATGAAACAACAAATATTCGGCGCGACCCGCAAAGGCATTATCGTCCCCGAACTACCTGAAATTGACATAACTACCGGACTGGATTATAACGGCAAAGTGGTAAGCCCATCCGTAAACGGTTCGCGTGCCGCTTGGTCTACCGCCGGTTTTTTCGGACGTCTGAACTATGACTACAAAGGTAAATATCTGGCAGAAGTCAATATCCGTTATGACGGCACCTCCCGCTTCCGCCGCGAACAGCGCTGGAACTGGTTTCCTTCATTCTCCCTCGGTTGGAACATTGCCCGCGAAAATTTTTGGGAACCATGGAGCGAATATGTAGGAACACTGAAATTACGCGGTTCTTATGGAGAGTTAGGCAACCAAAATACCAAATCATGGTATCCTACTTATCAGACATTGGCAGTAGCAGCCAGCAGCGGCAGTTGGATACAAAACGGACTCAAACCCAATACGGCCACCGTACCGGGACTCATTAGCTCTACCATGGGATGGGAGCGTGTGCGCAACTGGAACATCGGCTTCGATTTCGGAGCGTTCAATAACCGTCTGACCGGCTCGTTCGATTATTATACCCGCGAGACATTAGATATGGTAGGACCGGCTCCCGAACTTCCGGGAATCCTTGGTCTGGACGTTCCCAAGACAAACAATACCGACTTGAAGACTTACGGCTTCGACTTTGAAATAGCTTGGCAAGACCGACTGAAAAACGGACTGGGTTACGGAATTCGATTTGTTTTATCCGATTCACAAACCGAAATTACCCGCTATCCGAATCCTACCAATACATTGGACAAATACAGAGAAGGCAGAATGTTGGGAGCTATTTATGGTTATGAAACGATTGGCATTGCCAAATCCGACGAAGAAATGGAACAGCATTTAGCATCTCTTCCCAATGGAGGGCAAAACGCATTGGGTTCTACTTGGGAAGCCGGAGACATCATGTACAGAGACTTAAACGGTGATGGCAAAATAGATGGCGGAGGTAATAAATATGATGATATGGGCGACAAGAAAATCTTGGGTAACAACACCCCCCGCTATCAATTCGGTATCGATTTGAATGCAGACTGGAAAGGTTTTGACTTCCGGGCATTCTTTCAGGGAGTCATGAAACGCGACTACTGGCAGGGAAGTGCTTATTTCTGGGGAGCAACCACATTGTGGCATTCTACCGGTTTTGTGGAACATGCCGATTACTTCAGGGCAGAACCTTCCAACGATTTGCCTGCCAACCTGGACGCTTACTATCCGCGCCCCATCTTTGGCTCCGACAAAAATAAACAGACGCAATCCGGTTACTTGCAGGATGCCTCTTATATCCGCCTGAAAAACCTTCAGTTGGGATATACCCTGCCGGTATCCCTTACCAAGAAATTTGCCGTATCCAAATTACGCGTGTTCATATCAGGCGAGAACTTGTGGACAGGTACTTCACTGACCAAAATATTCGACCCCGAAACAATCGGCGGCGGTGATGCATACAATGGAAATGCTTATCCGTTAAGCAGAACTTTCTCTTTTGGATTGAACGTAACCTTATAACATATAAAAGAAATAACAATCATGAAACATAGTAATCTATTTAAATATGCAGCCGGAGTTGCCATTTTGGGCATCATGACTTCCTGCAATGATTTTCTAGATCAGGAGCCGAAGTCTTCTGTTTCACCGGAAAAGTATCTGAAAGACGAATCCCAATTAGCGGCTTATGCCAACAAACTTTATACCGATATCCTGCCCGGACACGGATATGGATACGGACTTTTCGGAGACGACAACCACACAGACAATCAAGCCGGCTTCGGTTATGACAACCGTTATATTCCGGGACAATGGAAAACTTCACAATCGTCGGGTGGCTCATATAGCTTTGGAAATATCTACAGCTGCAACTACTTCTTCGAACGAGTACTTCCCGAATACGAAGCAGGCAATATTTCGGGCGCAAACGAAAAGATTCTCCAATATATAGGTGAGATGTACTTTATGCGTGCGTATGAATATTTCAAGAGACTTCGTTCTTATGGTGATTTCCCTATTGTCAAAACCACATTGCCCGACGAAATGGAACCGTTGGTAGAAGCCAGCAAGCGCTCGCCACGTAACGAAGTTGCACGTTTTATCTTGTCGGACTTAGATGCCGCCATCGAATTTATGGCTTCGGGAAAAGGAACCGAAAAGACCCGCATCAACCGTGAATGTGCATTGCTGATGAAATCGCGCGTCGCTTTATTCGAAGGTACTTGGTTGAAGTACTTCAAAGATACGCCATTCGTTCCCAACGGTCCGGACTGGCCGGGTAAAAGCAAAGAGTATAATGCCAATTACCAATATCCGACAGGAAATATAGACAATGAAATCGATTACTTCCTAACCCAAGCTATGGAAGCGGCCAAAGAACTAGGCGATGCAGTAGAAATGGTTGACAACACCGGATTAATACAGCAGTCGGCTACCGAACCGACAAATCCTTATATGGATATGTTCGGAGATGAAGACATGTCAGGCTACAGCGAAGTGCTCTTATGGCGCCCCTACAGCAAAGCATTAGGATTGACACACAATGTGGTGGTAGCCGCACAGCACGGCAATTATGGAATCGGGGTTACCCGTGGAATGGTGGACGGATTCCTAATGGCCAACGGTTTGCCCATTTATGCATCAGGCAGTGGATATCAAGGAGACGAAACCATAGCCGACGTCCGTAAAGAACGCGACTCCCGACTGAATGTCTTTTTGAAAGAACCGGGACAGAAGAATGTTTTATTTGAATCTGTGGAAGGTGAAATGGCTGTTCCCGTCGAACCTTATCCCGTCATCCTTAACAACAATGCAGAAAAAGGATATTCAACAGGTTATTCACTCCGTAAAGGAAATAATTATGATCAAAAATATGTAAGTAACGGAAGCAACTATACCGGTGCATTAATCTTCCGTGGCACAGAAGCTCTTCTCAATTATATCGAAGCGTGCTATGAAAAGAATGGCTCTTTAGACAACACGGCTCAAAGCTATTGGGCACAAATCCGAAGACGTTCACACGTAGATACTGATTATAATAAAACAATTGCCGCCACCGATATGACAAAAGAAGCACTCAATGACTGGGGAGCTTACTCAGCCGGCAAGTTAATAGACCCGACTCTCTATAACATCCGCCGTGAACGCCGCTGCGAACTTATGGCAGAAGGGTTGCGTTATATGGATCTGATGCGTTGGAGAGCCATGGACCAAATGATTGCCACTCCTTATCATATTGAAGGTTTCAAACTGTGGGGAAGCATGCAGGAATGGTACAAAAATGAAGACGGCACTTCACAACTGGTTTACGGCATGGACAACTCAAAGGCAAATGTGTCCGACCCGACACTCAGCCCTTACCTGCGCCCATACGAAAAATATGGCAATAACTTGGCCAAAGACGGGTATCGCTGGGCAATGGCTCATTATCTGGAACCATACAGGATACAGGATATAGATATCACCTCAGGCGGTGGCTCTATTGAAGATTCGCCCATCTATCAGAATCCTTACTGGCCGACTGAACCGAATATGCCTCCGTTGAAATAATAAGATGAACTTTTAATTTGAAATTTGAACATCCTAAAAGACTAAAGAAAGAGGGTGTGTCGAAACAAGAATAATCCTTCCGAAAAGTTACAGATTGTAACTACCAAACTTAAAAGAGCCGTATCGAACTCTGTCTCGAGTAATGATACGGCTCTTTCTCTTGCTTTTTAGGATGCTCAAGTTTCAGATTAAAAGTTCTTCTTTGGTTTAACTTAGTTTTGACACACCTGTTTGAGATATAACAATTACAATCTGTCACTCTTCGGAATGGTCATTTTAGCTTTGACACATCCCTGATAATTCTAATCTTCACCAGATAAACCGCTGGAGCGCTACAAATACTTTCCTAGAAAGCCGCCCCTTGATAGGCCTCAGCCAATTGGTTCATCGCTTTCTCTATAATGCAACGCGGACTTGCCACATTCAGACGCATATATCCTGTACCTTCCTGTCCAAACATGACTCCATCATTCAGTGCCAGATGTGCTTTATCTGCAAAGAAATCGTTCAATGCTTCCTGACTCAATCCCAGTTCACGGCAATCAAGCCAAACCAAATAAGACGCTTGCGGACGGATGGCTTTAATCTTGGGGGCATGAATTTTCAGGAAATTGTCGACATAATCAATGTTTCCCTGTATGTAAGACAAACATTGGTCAAGCCATTCCGTTCCGTGTGTATATGCCGCTTCTACAGACAGGAAAGCAAATACATGCCCCATATCCAGTTCACCGGCATCCATAAACTTACGGAACCGTGCACGCAAATCTTCATTAAAGATAATAGCATGCGAAGCAGCCAAGCCCGGCATATTAAATGCCTTGCTGGGCGACATGAATGTCACCGAGTTCATCTTTGCCTTTTCACTGATAGTAGCAAAAGGACGATGTTTGTAAGGAGGAAGAGTCAGGTCTGCATGAATTTCGTCAGAGAACACCAATACCTTTTCTTCGTAACAGATTTCCGCCACTGTGCGCAGTTCGTCTTCTGTCCACACCACACCACCGGGGTTATGAGGATTGCATAAAATGAACAGTTTACAGCCTTTTATCTGTTCACGGAAGGCATCCAAATCCATTCGATACATACCATCCTCCCATTTCAAGGGATTAGTAACCAATATACGTTCATTGCGAGTCGTCACCCAAGCGAAAGGATGATAGACAGGAGGCTGAATCATCACCTTATCTCCCGGTCGGGTGAAGCAGTTCATTGCCATACCGATGCCGGGAACAATGCCGGGAACAAAGTTTATCATCTCTTTTGTGACATCCAAATCATAGCGTTGTTTCACCCAATTAATGATGGCCCGATAGTAGCTGTCAGGCTTCCCCGTATAACCCAACACTTCACACTCACAGCGTTTGCGGATTGCGTCCACGATAAAAGGAGCTGTACCAAAGTCCATATCTGCCACCCACAAAGGAATCAAATCCGAACGTCCCCACACTTCCTTCACCTCTTCCAGCTTCACGGCGGCAGTGCCGTTGCGGTCTATTACTTTATCAAAATCGTATTTCATCATTTGTATCTTTTAAAATCGAATTCAAATATATAGAAAAAGTCCGCAACAATCCATATAAGGACGGAAAATCTTCCGTCCTTATTCATCAATCCCTCTATTTAAGTGCCTTCAGCACTTCAGGCATCATAGTCCACACAAAGTTTTCATCCTGTGCTGTATAGAGATTGCCATCCACCACAGATTTCTCATCGGTCGCCTGCCCCTTGGTGACAGCCGGTTTTGCTAACGGATGCACTGCCAGTTTCTTATCTTCCGTTACTCCTGCAAAATCGAACAACATACCTGCCGCACAATGACCTATCAATATTTTACCTTTTTCGCCGAAAGCCTTCAATACAGACATCAAATCAATATTATAAGGTTTATCCGCATTCTGTGCAAACACAGGAACCGCATCTCCGCATGAAAATACCACAGCATCAAATTCATCTTCATGTCCTACCAAATGCGCAATTACATCATCTGCCACCAATTTAACGCCCGAATTTGTTTTAATTTCCTTTGTTTCCGCCACTGCATATACCTTATAAGATATACCGTTCTCAAAAAAGGCTTCCAAATACTGGAACAAACCGAATCCGTTCACCGGATTCACTGCCAAAACCGCAACTTTCTTTGCCATAATCTTAATGTATTAAATAAAACAATAAATATATCTGTTAAAACAATAGTTATCTTTAGTAAGTTTATTACTTTTGTGCGACAAATGTAACGTGCTTCTGCTATAAAAACAAGAAGGCACCTCATCATAAGCTAGTTACACAAGAGTAACCATTGTTGAATAACAACGATATACAAAAGATTAAAAAATGCAAAACTTCCATCCCAACGGTAATTGTCCCATACGAGACGTGCTCAGCCGTATTGGTGACAAATGGTCTATGCTGGTTCTTATCACACTACATACAAATGGAATCATGCGGTTCAGTGACATTCACAAAACAATAGCCGATGTATCACAACGAATGCTCACCGTCACTCTACGCACATTGGAGTCCGACGGACTGGTAGAACGAAAAGTATATGCCGAAGTTCCGCCACGGGTAGAATATCGCCTGACGGAAAGAGGACTAAGCCTGATACCTCACCTTGAAGGGTTAGTCAGTTGGGCTTTACAGCAAATGCCGGGGATTATGGAAAGCAGAGAAAAAAATGATTCAGTTCAAAAAAACATATAAAGGCTACCGAAAGGAGAGAATACACCTATCTCCATGCTTGATAACGTAAGAGAGGCGGAGCGATTTATGGCTACCGAAAGGAGAGAATATGCCTATCTCCATGCCCAGACGCGGTTCATTTACAGAATAGAATAAGAACCGCTCCTATTAATAAAGCAATGCCCGCAAGCAAAATGATGAAAAGCAATTTACCTTTGAGAAAACTGTTACGTTCCTTTTCTTCCCATTCCCTGGTTTCATGAGCAATACGTTCCAATTGTTCATAAGACACATCAGACTCCGAACGTTTGCCCTTCACACCGAGTAGACGATTCCGTGTCTCATTCAACCGTTCGCGACTCGCCCGGCGAAGCTCCCTGTTTTCCTTGTCACGCCGCATCATGTCATTGATGCATCCTAGAGTTCCCATACGCCCTCCTTATTTAATGAATAATGATAGACTACAATGTAGACCTATCTATCTACAAAGATACTTGTTTAATCTCAGAATACAGACTATCGAGACGAGGAAAAAATATTTTTGAAAAAAAACTTCTTATTTATTTGTTTTTGCTAGAAAAGTATTACTTTTGCAGCGTATTCAATAACAAAGAGAACAAAATGAAAGCATTATACAATACATACTTCTTTTTCTTTTATTACTTTTACTTTAGCAACAAAGTGAAGCGGGAGTTTGTATGTGTACGTTAAACAACGATTAAGACAATGTGATAATAACAACGAAATCCCGCTTCCGGCAGAAGCGGGATTTTTTTATAATATATATACGAATGAAAAAGATAGCAATACAAGGTGTACCGGGCTCATATCACGACATCGCCGCCCACAAGTTCTTCCCCGGGGAAGAAATCGAACTAATCTGCTGTTCCACGTTCGAAGAAATCTTTGCGAACATGAAGCAGGATAGTAATGTGATTGGTATGCTCGCCATCGAGAACACCATTGCAGGCAGCTTGCTGCACAACTACGAGTTACTGCGCGAAAGCGGAATGACCATTGTCGGCGAACATAAACTGCGCATCAAACACAGCTTCATGTGCTTGCCGGACGACAATTGGGAAACACTGATAGAAGTCAACTCACACCCCGTCGCCTTAGCGCAATGCCGCGAATTCCTGATGCAACATCCCAAGCTGAAAATTGTGGAAACGGAAGATACGGCAGGAAGTGCGGAAGCCATCAAACGGGAAAATCTGAAAGGACATGCCGCCATCTGCTCCAGATATGCCGCCGATTTGTACGGAATGAAGGTATTGGAAGAAGGCATCGAAACAAACAAACACAACTTCACCCGTTTCCTGGTAGTGGCCGACCCATGGAAAGCCGATGACCTGCGTGAACGTTCGAAAGTGAACAAAGCCAACATCGTTTTCTCCCTCCCTCATAACGAAGGAAGTCTGTCGCAAGTGCTCTCTATCTTTTCTTTCTATAAAATAAACCTGACCAAAATTCAATCATTACCGATTATAGGCCGCGAATGGGAATATCTGTTCTATGTAGACGTGCTCTTCAATGATTATTTGAGATACAAGCAGTCTATCGACGCCGTTTCACCATTAACAAAAGAACTTAAAATATTAGGAGAATATGCAGAAGGAACATCAACCATATAATATTCAGCCGGCAGACCGCCTGGCGAATGTTAGCGAATACTACTTCAGCCGTAAACTGAAAGAAGTGGCACAGATGAATGCCGAAGGTAAAAACGTAATCAGCCTGGGTATCGGAAGCCCTGATATGCCTCCTTCGGAAGAAACCGTCAATGTGTTGTGCGAACAGGCAAAGCGTCCTGATGTGCACGGATACCAACCCACTGTCGGCATTCCCGAACTACGCAAAGCCATGGCCGACTGGTACAAACGATGGTATAATGTAGAGCTTAATCCGGCAACCGAAATCCAACCCCTGATTGGTTCGAAAGAAGGCATCCTACATGTTACGCTGGCATTAGTCAATCCGGGTGACCAAGTGTTGGTTCCAAATCCGGGCTATCCCACTTACACCTCTTTAAATAAGATACTGGGAAGTGAGATTGTGAACTATAACCTGCGCGAAGACAACCATTGGCAACCCGACTTTGAGGAACTGGAACAGATGGACTTGAGCCGTGTCAAGATTATGTGGACCAACTATCCCAATATGCCGACCGGAGCGAACGCCACCATGGAACTATATGAAAAGCTGGTTGACTTTGCACGCCGCCACAACATCGTGATTGTAAACGACAACCCATACAGTTTTATCCTGAACAAGAAACCGTTGAGCATCCTCAATGTACCCGGCGCCAAAGAATGTTGTATCGAATTCAACTCTATGAGCAAGAGCCACAATATGCCCGGCTGGCGTGTAGGAATGCTCGCCACCAATGCACAGTTCGTACAATGGATATTGAAAATCAAGAGCAATATAGACTCTGGCACTTTCCGTCCCATGCAACTGGCAGCCGCACAAGCTTACAACAACAGCGTGGAATGGCACGAAGAAGCCAACATCAATGTATATAGCCGCCGCCGTCGGCTGGCAGAAGAGATAATGAAAGTGCTCGGCTGTACTTTTGACTCCAACCAAGTAGGCATGTTCCTCTGGGGACGCATCCCCGATTCCTACAATGATGTGGAAGAGCTGACCGAGAAGGTATTGCACGAAGCACGTGTGTTCATCACTCCGGGCTTTATCTTCGGAAGCAACGGCAAACGCTATATCCGCATCTCGCTTTGCGCCAAAGAAGAAAAGCTGGCCGAAGCGCTGGAAAGAATTAAAAAGATAATGTAATAATACCAATCAAATCCTGTCATTCCGAATGAAATGAACAACTTGAATACGGCCGCTATGTGTTTACAGATTCTTTTCTAATTATTCAGAATGACAAAGACATAGAAGAAACAACAAAACAAGATAACCTTATGGAACTAGAATTAAAACCTATCGAACTTCCGGGAATTGAAAAGAAACGCCCGATGATTATCGCCGGCCCATGCAGTGCCGAAACAGAACAACAAGTTATGGATACAGCCGTCATGCTGGCCAATAAAGGTATTAAGATTTTCCGTGCCGGCATCTGGAAGCCGCGTACCAAGCCAGGTGGCTTCGAGGGTATCGGCGTGGACGGTCTTGCATGGCTGAAACGCGTGAAACAAGAAACCGGTATGTATGTTGCCACCGAAGTGGCTACTGCCAAGCACGTTTATGAATGTCTGAAGGCCGGTATCGACGTGCTTTGGATTGGTGCACGCACCACTGCCAACCCATTCGCTGTGCAGGAAATAGCCGATGCACTGAAAGGTGTGGATATTCCTATCTTGATAAAAAACCCGGTCAACCCTGACCTTGAATTATGGATTGGTGCTTTAGAGCGTATCAACAATGCAGGTTTGAAGCAATTGGGTGCTATCCACCGCGGATTCTCTTCTTACGATAAAAAGATTTACCGTAACCTACCGCAGTGGCATATTCCTATCGAGTTGCGCCGCCGCATTCCCGAACTACCTATTTTCTGTGACCCCAGCCATATCGGTGGCAAGCGCGAGCTGGTGGCTCCCCTCTGCCAACAGGCGATGGACTTGGGTTTTGACGGTTTAATAGTAGAGTCACACTGCAATCCCGACTGTGCATGGAGCGACGCTTCACAGCAGGTAACCCCCGATGTGCTGGACTATATCCTGAATCTGCTGGTTATCCGCAAAGAAACACAGACAACCGAAAATCTGGGTGAGCTGCGTAACCAAATCGATGATTGCGACAATGAGATTATCGAGGTATTGGCCAAACGTATGCGTGTCTGCCGCGAAATCGGTACATTCAAGAAAGAACATGATATGACCATCCTGCAGACAGGCCGTTACAATGAAATTCTGGACAAGCGCGGCGCACAAGGCTCACTGTGCGGCATGGACTCAGACTTCATTAAAAAAGTATTCGAAGCCATCCACGAAGAAAGTGTAAGGCAACAAATGGAAATCATAAATAAATAAACCGATGAGAATATTAATCTTAGGAGCCGGCAAAATGGGCTCCTTCTTTACCGATGTATTAAGCTTCCAGCACGAAACTGCCGTATTTGATGTTGACCCGAAACGTCTTCGTTTCGTTTACAACACCTACCGATATACCACACTCGAAGAGATTGAAGAATTCAAGCCCGAACTGGTTATCAATGCGGCTACCGTAAAATATACATTGGATGCTTTTCATCAAGTATTGCCCGCTCTCCCCAAGGATTGCATTATCAGCGATATTGCTTCGGTAAAAACCGGACTGAAGGAGTTCTATGACCAATGCGGTTTCCGCTACGTGTCTACCCACCCCATGTTCGGCCCTACATTTGCCAACCTTGACAAACTAAGTACCGAAAATGCCATCATCATCAGCGAAGGCGACCATCTGGGTAAAATCTTCTTCAAAGACTTGTACCAGAACCTCGGCCTGAACATCTTCGAATATACCTTCGACGAGCACGATGAGACTGTGGCCTATTCGCTGTCCATCCCATTTGTTTCCACTTTCGTTTTTGCGGCAGTGATGAAGCATCAGGATGCTCCGGGAACGACTTTCAAGCGTCACATGAAGATAGCCAAAGGAGTATTGAGCGAAGACGACTATTTGTTGCAGGAAATTTTATTCAATCCCCGCACCCCTGCACAAGTAGAAGGTATCCGTACAGAGCTGAACGAGCTGTTGGATATCATCAACAACAAAGATGCTGCGGGGATGCGTGCCTATCTTAGCAAGATTCGAGAGAAGATTAAATAACGCATCTGTATAGATGGAAGGGGGTGCCACAGTTCCAACCAAACTTCTGGCATCCCCCTTTCTTATTTCATCAATACAAATAACTTATCAACATACGGCACAACACATCACCGCCCAAAATGCCGACAAGAGCCACTGCCCACAAATGCCAGCGCTTCAAGTTGCACGACACTTTCAGAGCGTTAAACAGCCACACAAGGGTAAGCAGCAGAAACGGAATACCCAACAATGACAGAATCATAGCCGGCAGGATAAAAGGCTGCGCCAGCAGTTCCTGAGGAGACATGCTCATGTCCATGTTTGCCATCATCTGCATGGGAGGTGCCAAATAAATTAAAGTCATCCCGAGCAAAGGCAGCTCTGCAAACAATACGGTCCCCAACACATCGATGGGCCGAATGCGGGAACGCGAGAATATTTTGCCGCCCAGATAAAACAACAAAGCAGGTATCAGCCACACTATCAGATGCTCTGCCAGATAACACCACCAGGCAGGGTTGGGCGCCTGACCGAAATGAAGCAACCCATGATAATGATAGCCGGCATAATAACATATTACAGTAGAAACCACCAGCCCCAACGCTCCCCATGCCAATGCCCGCGCACCGGCAATCTGTATAAACGGATTCACCGCTTTGTCTATCATTTTATTTCCCATTATTCATTCATTTTAGAAAGTTTGTCAATTAAATCGTCCAAGATATTTCTCACCGTGGGATAACTGACGCCCATGCTTTTCGCCATGTCCTTCAAGCTTCCGCTCGATTTGACAAAGTCAAGAATAAACTGTTGCTCTTTATCCGAAAGCCGCGCCAGCACAGGCAGTTCAAAGTCTCCGCACACCTCCGTATGGCACTCCTCGCAAAAAAGTCTTCCCACCCTCAACGGCGCATCGCACGCAGGGCATTGCAACGGCAGACGTTTCTTCATTTCTCCCATATCATTTCAGACCTTTCACAAATGTGCTGACAGAAGTTATCAAAGTACTGTTCACCGGCAGAGAAGGATTTCCGTAAGTCGGCATCTGCTGCTGCATGGCCTTCGACTCACAGTCTTTCAACACATGGTTCATCTTGTCAATCAAAACCACCTCGGCAGTCGGGCAACCCTTCTTCAGAAGTTCGGCATCTTCCACCGCTACCTGAATATCATTTTTACCCTGAACGATGAGAACCGGCACTTTGACAGAAGCAATCACCGTCTGGGGATTATACTTGAACCAGGAAATCATGTAGGGCTGGACAGAAGCCCGATATAATGATTGCAGATAAGCCGGCACGTCACTCACTTCCTTACCGTTTTTCAAGGCCTCGTTGATGGATGCCACCTCTTTCTGCACCGTTTCCGGAGTCTGTTGAGCGGCCACTTGCGCCTCTATTATCTCGTAGGCAGGACGGCCCGCACCGGCAATCGAGATATAGCCTTTCACCTTCGGCCGGTTCTGACAGGCCAGCATTCCAATCAACGCCCCTTCACTGTGCCCCGCCACCGTGATTGTAGTAAAACGTTTCTCTTTCGACAGGTAATCAATCCAGCCCGTCACATCATTCACGTAATCTTCAAAACGAAGTTTCGCTTCCTCCTTACCTGCCGACGCACTGGTTCCTATCCCGCGCTTGTCAAAGCGCAAAGAAGCGATGCCGTTTGCCGCCAAACCTTCTGCAAGGAACTTCAAGGAATTATTTCTCAAGTTGCCAACGGCTGAGTTACCGTCCATATCCGTAGGTCCGGAACCGGCTATGACAAGCACCACCGGACAGGTTTTCACCCCACCGGGAAAAAGCAGTTTCCCTTTGATTTGTCCTTCCTTGGTGTTCAGCACCACATTTTCTTCCAAAGGAAGCACCTGCGCCCGACCATAAAGGACGCACAAGAGAAACAGACCAGCTAAAATTAAATTCAACTGTTTCATATATTTCACATTTAAAGATGATTCATTGGACAAATGTACCTATTATATTGAATAAAACAAATTAATAATTGAATATTATTAACCACCAGTTTAATTATATTCAACACGGTCCGAATTTATCTTCAGTATGAACTGACAATTATATCTGCGCGACTAAGCTGTCAAGACGAAGACATCTTATCGTTTCAGCCGGGTGACACTGTCGTTCCACCCGGCTGAAATTATCATGTCACCAAGGTGAAACGGCAGTTCTACCCGGCTGAAACGGCGAAGACATCCTAATAAACCGAGAAAGGCTTATTATTAGACTGCCAAAAACTTGTATATATCCCATTTTATTACGAATATTGCAACCGCAAAAGAACTTGATAAGACTATGATTACACCTCGAAAGACCCGTATCCCCTATTTGGATTTCTTAAAATTCTTCGCCATTGCCAGTGTATTGTTGGGACACTCCGTGGAACAAACCACCGGAAATGATTTTTGGGACAACCCCATCTGGAGTTTCATTTACACCTATCACATGCCCTTGTTCATGTTGCTGTGCGGGTATTTCTTCGGTTCCTCGCTCAACTTATCTTTCGGTGAGTTGGTGAAGAAAAAGTTTGTCCAACTGGTCATCCCTTCCCTTTCCGCTTTCGTCATCATGTATGTGTTTGTCACACTCAGCGGATACAATCCCTGCCCCGAACTGATGGACTTCAGTTGGCTCGGCTTCTTCAACACGATATGGTTCCTCAAGTGCGTCTTTTTCTGCTACCTTATCGGCTACATTGCCCTCAAATCCTTACGCCGCTTATGGGCGGCAGTCCTGGTTTCCGTTGTCCTTTTCACCATCCTGCCCTTGGGCAATGTAGATAACATCAACTTCATGCTGCCCATGTTTTGGCTCGGTTACTTCTGCCAGAAAGAACAAGAAGTGATTAACCGGCATCGCAGCCGGTTGCTGATTGCAAGCCTCATCTCCTTTGCCGCCCTGCTTCCTTTCTGGTCGGGCAGACTCACTGTATATATGGTTCCCATCCAAGTGGTGGACTGGGCTAACGGCACTGTGGACTGGACAAACTTAAATATCACCGTCTACCGCATGGTTATCGGCATGGCGGGCAGTATGGTCTTCTTTTTATCGGCACCGTGGGTGTACAGCAAGATAGAACACGGGCGCCTCACCCCTACATTGAACAACGTAGGAAAATGCACTTTGGGAATCTACTGGGTACAAACCTTCCTGCTGGAGTGCACGCTGCACGGACTGGGCTTCTACATCGGCACCGCCGGAAGCTTTATTGTAGGTCCCACGGTAGCGACACTAGAACTGATTCTTTGTTATCAAGTAGTTTTGCTGCTGAAAAAGAACCGTTACACCCGCCTGCTCTTGCTGGGGGAGAAATAAACCTGCAACGGATTAATTCATAAGAAAGCAAATTTTCATCATTTTCCTTTTCTTATTCATCCAAACAAACTATCTTTGCCACGTTTTGTTCCGCATACCTCCGACCGATGCGAGGAAGCGGATGAAAAGGGAATCAGGTGCAAGTCCTGAACAGTCCCGCTGCTGTAAGCTCCATCTACCCTGAAAAGATAGGTTTACTTATCACTCACGCCACTGCTTGTATATATAATAAGGTGGGAAGGCAAGTAAACAGGAGTAAGTCAGAAGACCTGCAAAACGTAAAGTCATCGACCGTCGCTTTCGAGGAAAGAGCAGCGGTAAGAATGCGGTATTTATTCATTAATACTTTTTTAAAATGAGAGAAAACAACCAGGCTTATAAGCTATGGCTTTGTCTATTTTGCAGCTTTCTCCTATTGCCGTTTGATATGCAGGCACAGGAGAAAAGAGATTCCATTACCGGAAAGGTGCATAAAATAGATGAAGTCACGGTAACTGCCAAACGTCCGCCTGCCAAAATAACAACCGGCAGCCCTGTACAACTTATCAACAAGGAAGATATAAAGAACCTGGGATTACAGAACATGGCAGATGCCGTAAGGCGTTTTGCCGGAACCAACGTCCGCGATTACGGAGGCATAGGCGGTCTGAAGACCGTTTCCGTCCGCAATTTAGGGGCTGCACACACAGCTGTCAGCTACGACGGAGTAGTTGTCAGCAACAGTCAGGCAGGACAAATCGATATAGGGCGTTTCTCCCTCGACAATGTATCCTCTCTGTCATTAGCAATCGGACAAGATGAGAATCTGCTGCAACCGGCCCGTCTGTATGCTTCGGCAGGAGTACTCAGCATTGAAACAGAGAAACCCGTCTTCGAGAACGGGAAATCCTCTCTGTCACAAATACAAATCCGGGGAGGAGCCTTCGGCCACATAGCCCCATCCATACGCAGATGGCAAAAGTTGGGAGAACACACCAGCCTGTCGGCCGATGCATCCTTTATGCGTGCCGACGGTAATTATCCCTTCACACTAGAAAACGGAAAATACATCACTCAAGAGAAAAGAAACAATTCGGATATTAATACATGGCAGGGAGAGGCCAATCTGTTTCATACTTTCCATGACGAAAGTACGTTGGATGTGAAAGCCTATTATTTTTATTCCAAACGAGGACTGCCCGGTGCCGTCATTCTATACAACCCAAAGGCAGAAGAACGCTTGTGGGACGAGAATTTCTTTACCCAAGCCCGCTATAAGAAAAGCTTCTCGCCCAAATGGACTTTGCAGGCGCAAGCCAAGTTCAACCATTCATGGAACAAATACGAAGATACAGATGTGAAGTATGAAAACGGGAAGCAGACCGACATCAACCGTCAGGATGAATATTATCTGTCCGCCGCCGTACTTTATCGTCCCGTCAAAGGTCTGGAATTATCGCTCGCGCAAGACGGATTCATCAATACCCTTCACACCAATATCAACGACAGCCCCAACCCGGTGAGATACTCCTCACTCACAGCCCTCAATGCACGTTACCAATGGAGACGTATCAAGCTATCGGGAACATTGGTGGGGACTTTCATTACGGAAGAAGTAAAAGCAGGGAATACTCCCGACGACCGGAAACGCCTGTCGCCCACCCTGTCTGTTTCCATTCAGCCATGGAAAGAAGAACAATTATACGTCCGCGCAATGTATAAGAATACGTTCCGCGTACCTACCTTCAATGACCTTTATTATCTACGCATAGGAAATACCTCCTTACGCCCGGAAAAGGCACGCGAATATAATATAGGTGTCACTTGGAACGGCAAGCCGTTTTCGTTCACCGATTTCCTTTCTGTCACTCTCGACGGATATTATAATGAAGTAACCGATAAAATAGTGGCCTTTCCCAGCACTTATGTATGGAAAATGCAGAATTACGGCACGGTACATATCACCGGACTCGATGCGACAATTGCCACCTCCATACCGGTCTGCCCTCACATAAACGTAGGATTAAGCGGCAATTACTCTTGGCAAAAAGCAATAGATATGACAAATCCTGATGCCAAGAATTATAAAGACCAACTGCCCTATACGCCTCAGCATAGCGGCAATGCTTCGGCTACTATCGAAACTCCCTGGATTAATGTGGGATACAGTCTGACAGGAGTGAGCGAACGCTATTACATGGCACAGAATATTCCGGTGAATAAGATAGACGGTTATGTAGAGCACACAGCCACTTTATGGCGGGAGTTCCCGATGAAAGGCTGTCACCTCCGCCTTCAGGCAGAAGTTATCAACCTCACTGACAAACAATATGATGTTATCAAATATTATCCCATGCCCGGACGTTCCTGGCGCATAACGGGAGTATTAAGATTTTAAACAATATAAATGTCTAACTTTTAAATATTAATTATGAAACTAAGAAGTCTATTTTTTGGTACACTGTGTATGTTAATGCTGGGTGTTTCATTCACCTCATGTAGTGATGATGACGATGACAGCAAAAAAAACGATGAAGGTTCGAAGGTGGAATTGCCTGAAAACCGTGTCTATATTTTGAATATGGGATCTTATCAAAAAAACAATGCCGGCATCACATTCTATGCTCCGAACAAATCCCTAGATGTCATTGATGACATTTTCTTCAAGCAAAACAATGCCAAATTGGGCGATACGGGACAAGATATGATAAGCTACAATAACCATATCTACGTGGCTGTGTATGGTTCAAAATACATCACCAAACTGAATGAGGCTTGTGTAGAACTGAAACGCTATGAATTTACAGATGAACAAGGGCAGCCACGCTGCATGGTTGCCGAGAATGGAAAAATCTATGTAACCCTGACTAGCGGAAATGTAGCGCGTTTGGATGCCAATACATTAGCCTTCGAAAAGATGGTTGCTGTCGGTAAAAATCCGGAAGGCATTATTGAAGAAGATGGAAAACTGTATCTGGTAAATTCAGGATTCGGCTATGACAACCGTTTGTCTATTATTGATATCAATACATTTGATAAAGCAGAAAACATTGAAATATTCCAAAATCCGAAAAAGATTCTGGAAGCAGGAGACAAACTGTTTATTCAAGGTTACGGTAGCAATGACTATAACAATTATCCTTATCCTGTGGTTCTCTTCGACCCGATAACCAAGACGTATAAAGAAATAGGTAAAGGCGTCTATATGGCAGAACATGACGATATAGTATATGTCATCTATTCTGAAACGAACTATGCAGACAACACTTCCACACACACATTATACTCTTACAATGCCAAGACCAACGAGAAAGTAGAAAAAGCATTCGTGCAAATGCCCGATAAGCTAAAGACAAGCATCATCACCATGTTGAGCATTAATCCTGAAAATGGAGATTTCTACATTGGCGCAGGAGACTATACCACCAACGGAGACATCTACCGTTTCAAAAAAGATGGTACTTTCATTGAAAAGTTCGAATGTGGCATAGCTCCTAAAGCAGCCTTATTTATTGACTAACCAATGAAACAATATTCTCTCTTTATTCACCTGATGCTTTCGGTCTTGCTTCTTTCCGCCTGCGGCGGAAGAAGCAAGACTTCTTCTGCTTCTATTACAGAAGAAGCAATTCCTTTGCGTTATGCAGAGAACCTCAGCCTGTCTGCAACCGAAGACTATACCATCGCCCGGCTGCGTAATCCATGGGATACGACCCGCATACTGCATACCTACGTCTTGGTTGACAAAGAAAAGCCCCTGCCTGCCGACTTGCCGGAAGGGACGCTTGTCCGCACTCCATTGAGCAAGGCCGTTGTTTACTCATCCGTACATTGCGGATTGCTCAATCAGATTGGCGCTTTGAAAAGTATCGGAGGAGTCTGTGATTTGAAGTATATCAAACTGCAAGAAGTGCAGGATGGCTGCCGCACAGGAAGCATCGCCGATGTAGGGGACGGCATGAACCCGGATATAGAAAAGATGATTGACCTGCACCCCGATGCCATTATGCTCTCCCCCTTTGAGAACAGCGGCGGATACGGACGAGTGGAGAAACTCAACATTCCCATTATCGAATGTGCAGACTATATGGAAACTTCGGCATTGGGACGTGCCGAATGGACACGCTTTTACGGACTTCTGTTCGGGCGGACGCAACAAGCAGACAGCTTGTTTGCGGAAGTGGAAAAGAACTATCAGGAGCTGAAAGCATTGGTTGCCCCCCTTTCATCCGCACCGAGTGTAATCAGCGAACTGAAAAACGGTTCGGCATGGTATGTTCCGGGAGGGAAAAGCACTTCGGCGCAGCTATATGCAGATGCAGGAGCCAATTATGTGTTTGCTGCAGACGAACATAGCGGTTCCGTTCCTCTTGCTTTCGAAACGGTATTTGATAAAGGCCAGAATGCTGACTTTTGGCTCATCAAATATAATCAGGCCATTGACAAGACTTATAAAGAATTGAAACAGGATTATGCTCCATACGCCGGCTTCCGTGCTTACAAGGAACGGAAGATTTACGGATGCAACACCAATAAAGTCTCCCTTTATGAAGATTATCCTTTCCATCCCGACTGGTTGCTGAAAGATTTGATAAAAATCTTCCATCCTACGCTTTTAGAAGGGTATGAATTAAAATATTTCACTAAATTAGCGGAGTAAACTTCTGTGGAGCAGGTTTTGCCTGTCCGAATGCATTCCCGAATGTATCTTTCTGTATGCATTCGGGAATGCATTCGGACACATGGGTCCGCCCCTACGGTAACAAAACAAAATGAGAAATAAAGGAACGAAATACGGCATCATACTGCTGCTCCTTATCCTTGCATTGATAGGAGCTAACCTGCTGTTCGGCTCGGTGAACATCCCTGCCGAAGCGGTGGGACACATCCTTTTGGGTAATGAAGTAGAAAAGGCAAGTTGGAGTTTCATTGTCTGGGAATCCCGCCTGCCACAAGCCATCACTGCCCTGCTTTGTGGAATGGCACTCGCTACATCGGGACTGATGTTGCAAACCACCTTCAATAATCCATTGGCCGATCCTTCCATTTTGGGTATCAGTTCGGGAGCCAGCCTGGGAGTAGCGTTGGTCATGCTGGCGGGAGCCGGTACAATCACTGCCGGCGCGTTTACCCTCTCCGGTTTCATTTCTGTCATTATCGGCGCATTCATCGGTTCCATGATAGTGATGGGGATTATTCTTTTCTTCTCCACCTTGATAAAGAACAGCATCATGCTGCTTATTATAGGAATTATGATTGGCTATATCACCTCGTCTGCCATTTCCCTGCTCAATTTCTTCGCCACGGCAGAAGGAGTACACTCTTATATGATTTGGGGGATGGGCAACTTCGGAGGAGTATCCTTACAGCAACTTCCCTTCTTTTCCGTAGTCACCGCAGCGGGGCTGCTGATTACCATCCTCTTGATTAAACCCCTGAATGCCCTGTTGCTGGGCACCCGATATGCCGAAAACCTGGGAATCAACATCCGTCGCACCCGCAACCTGCTGCTTATCGCCACCGGACTGCTGACAGCCATCACCACCGCTTTCTGTGGGCCTATCTCTTTTATCGGACTAGCTGTGCCGCATATTGCCCGCCTGATGCTGGGAACATCCAACCACAACTCGCTGCTGCCTGTCACCATGCTGACAGGAGGAGCCATTGCACTGCTCTGCAACTTCATCTGTATTCTGCCGGGCGAAGCCGGTATCATTCCGCTGAATGCCGTGACTCCTGTCATCGGTGCGCCCATTATCATTTATGTTATCGTAAACCAACGTAAAATTCAATATTTCAATTAATGAAGAAGCATGCAGTCATCACCGCAACGGATTTATGTATCGGTTATCGCACCCATAAAGAAGAAAAGAAAGTGCACGAACATCTTTCTTTCCGACTCTATCCGGGCGAACTGACCAGCCTGCTTGGAGCGAACGGAGCCGGCAAATCAACTTTACTCCGTACATTGTCTGCCTCGCAACCCTCATTGGCAGGAGATTTGCAATTACTGGACAAACCTTTACACCACTATTCAGAAAAAGAACGTTCACGCACCATTGGCGTGGTTTTGACAGACAAGACACAGGCCGGAGGATTGACCGTATATGAACTGGTAGCCTTGGGACGCCAACCGCATACAGGCTTCTTCGGACGCTTGCATCGGCATGACCATCTCATTATCAAAGAAGCATTGGAAGCCGTAGGCATTGCCCACAAAGCCGAAAGCTATACTGCGGAGCTTTCGGACGGGGAACGGCAAAAGGTAATGATAGCCAAGGCATTGGTACAAGAGTGTCCGCTGATTATATTGGATGAGCCGACTGCTTTTCTGGATGTGGTAAGCCGTATTGAAATTATGACCTTGCTGCACAAACTGGCTGTAGAGCAGAACAAAGCGATTCTGCTGTCTACCCATGACATTGAACAAGCCTTGGTGCTGTCCGACAAACTTTGGCTGCTGTCCAAGGAACAAGGATTGCAATGTGGAACGACGGAAGATGTGATTCTCAGCCATCGAATGGAGACTTTATTCTCACATGAGAATATTCTGTTTGATTACAATCACGGCATCTACTATCCAAGAGTGGATGGGAAGAAAGGAATCAGGGTAGAAGCCAGGAATGATACTCTGCTGCATTGGACAATCAATGCACTGAACCGCCACGGTTATACCTGTCTGCTATCCAAAGAAAAGAACCCGAACACGCCTCACCTCCTTGCATTATCGCCTGACAAGCTGGTACTTACATGGGAAGGGGAAACACAAACGTATTCCTCCTTCGAAAGTTTATTGACACAGTTCTATTAAAAGATTCAAATTCTTCAGACTGCCTGAGGTATTCCAACAGGCAGACCAAGCCTTTTCTGACTAAAGATTAAGGGATTACTTGCAGTCACCTACTATGTGTCCCACTACAGCATAACATACGTCCTGCTACAGTGGGATGTACGTCCTGATGCAATGGAACGTAGTAATCTTCCGTATAAGAATCCTTAGCCCACCTATAAGAATCCCTTAACCTGACCGGCACAGGAACTAATCCAACTCATCATCCAACGCTTCCCGCATTGCTTTTATTTCTCCCTTGATTCGTCTGCGGACTCTAAATCCTATATACAGACCGATTAGCAAGCCACAAAAAGCACCATAAAGGGCATAGACTTCATGTAACAAATACAACTCTACTATAAAGCAGACCAGCACCGGAACAGCCAGGGATATTCCAAAAAGCATGCCCGTCTTTTGATATTTCTCTAATTTATAGGTGGCAATCAAAGCCTCTTTCACCGTCATCCGTTTGTAATCCAAGCGGGCGAGTTTCCACCATATAAAGCCTTTGTGGGCAGCCATGACCATAAAGAACACAAAGAACATATATACTGTCCAGTCCGGAAATCCTTCCACATTTCGTTGTATCATCACTATCCAGAATGGAGTCATCAGGCATATACTTGTCATCATCTGATATTCCCTTATCAACCGTTGCTGTGAAGAGACTGCACGATTCTGTGTAATCCGACTCACCGGCGCCTCGTTCTCCGATTCCAGTTTATCCATCTGTTTATCCATCATTTTCCAACCTTTTTTCAATTCTTCCAGTTCCATAGTTACTCCTTTCTATTGATTTGCCAATCCATTTAATTTTTCCTTAATCCGCTTCAATTTCGAAGCAATATTATTGCGCGAGATACCGGTGATTTCGGCAATCTCTTCATACGACCGTTCGTCCAGCCACAACAGAATGATGGCTTTCTCCAAACGGTTGAGCTGACTGATGAGCCGGTACATCTCGCGCAGATGTACCGCTTTCTCATCGCTCTCATCAATCATCAAGTCGAACAGGCTTTCCAACGACATAGTATCCGTAATCTTACTGTGTTTGCGATAGAATGATATACAAGTATTCAGACTCACCCGATAAATCCAGGAGGAAATCTTCGCTTCTCCTTTAAAACTTCGGAATCCTTGCCACAGGTGTATCAAAACCTCCTGATGCAAATCTTTCAAATGCTCCTCGTCTGTGGCATAGAGATAGCAGACCTTGTAAATCAGTCTTCCATACTCTTTTATCAGAGTCAGAAACGCTTGCTCATTCTCCTTTTCTCCTTTCATATTCTCCTTTTTTACATAAGACGCAACCTTTCCCGAATAGTTGCAAAGGGGGGTGTCAAAACAAAAATGCCCCTTCCGAAAAGTGACAGATTGTAACTGCCAAACTTAAAAGAGCCATATCGAACTCTATTTCGAGTAATGATACGACTCCTTCTCTTGCTTTTTAGGATGCCCAAGTTTCAGATTAAAAGTCCTTCTTTGGTTTAACTTAGTTTTGATACACCCTCCCTGTTTAGTTTATAAACAACTTCGCATAGAGTATAAACAGACAGATGACAAGTGTCTGGGAAAAGCCCAAACGGTTAGTTGACCGTATTCCGGAACAAATAAAAATCCTTCCGCCCCTCTTACCGAACAGCGGTATAAAATGAAGTATCTTAAACTTTATCGGCAGGGAGAGTGAACACCATCCGGCAGCCTTCCTTATAATCAGAGTCAATCATAATCTGTCCTCCCAATAATTGTGCAGCCAGCCGACTGATAGCCAGTCCGAGCCCTGTACCCTGAGTAAATTCATCTACTTTGGTAAAACGCTCGAACACCCACTCCTGCTTGTCTTCGGGTATGCCGATGCCGGTGTCTGTCACCACTATCTCTATATGCTGTGCATCCATCGACAAATGGCAATCCAACGTTATTTTCCCTCGAGTAGTAAACTTGATTGCATTCAGCAATAAATTATCAAGTACTGTCGCTATCAGTTTTGAGTCAGAACAAACAGGATATTCATTTTTCCAAGAGTCGAACAACAATTCCACCTCTGGCTTTAAGTCGTCTTTCACACGTTTCAACGCCAAAGAACATAAATCGTTTATGCTGACCGGAATCTTCTTAATCTCTTTATCCATTGTATCAAGAGTAGAAAGCTCCAGAACATCCCCTACTAGTTTCAACAGGTTATTACTGTTTTCCGTTATCACGCTTGCATACGTTTTCATGTCCTCCTGACCTCTCAGTTCCTCGACAAGCACTTGTGAAAAACCTACAATAGAGTTAAGAGGCGTTCTTATCTCATGACTCATGTTTTGAATAAAAGCACTCTTCATGCGACTGGCATTCTCGGCACGCTCCTTCTCTTTGACAATAATCTTATCAGCTTCAGTCAATGCCATATTCTTCCGGCGCAAATCAAACTCAGAATGACGCAAACGCCTGTTCAGTCTCCACAGCTTAAAAGTAAACACACACATCACTAGAATAAAGATTCCCAATCCTATCAAAGATACATAGGTCGTATGCAACTTATGTCTGCTCATGGCAAGCTCCAACTCACTGTTTTCTTTATTAAGACGTGAAACATCCATGATTGTCGCAAACTCTTCCAAAGACACTTGGGCATCCCGTCTTTCCAGCGAATCACGCAACTGAATGTATAAACTGTATTGCTCATTCGCTTCCTTTTCACGACCGGGAACCATTTGAAGAGCTTCCGCTTTTACCTTTAAAAAGCGCAACTGATCCACTCTGCTTTTATCATAAGACGACTCATATAATTCCACTATTTTACTATACTCTCCGGTCAACCAATAATAATATGTTTTAATATCACACAAATCATTGCCCATATCAGGAAGGTTTAAAGCTTCCGCCTTCCGGATAAGCTGTTCTACTTGCCGCGCATTTCCTTTCTTCCACCAATAAAAAGCATCACTTTTCATGACTGAAAACTCTTGGGAAGGACGTTTCACCGCTACGTATGCTTTTTCCAATATGGGCTTGGCTTCTTCTGTCTTATTCAGATTTATCATATCATGAGCCAAAGTAGCGTATATCAGACTAAGGTTAAAGTCTTCAATGTCGTATTGTTCTATCAGTTCTACCACCTTCTTTTGATATTCATAAGCCAATTGAACATTATTTTTCAGGCTATAGACATTCCTCATTGACTTATAACAAGAAATCAGTCCGGGCATATAATTCTCTTTTGTGGCTTCTTCCTGCATAGTTTTCAATTCCAGCAAAGCCAAATTGAATTGTTTCTTTATAATATAGCCCTCTATGTATCTTCCCCATATCCAATAATAATACTTAGGCTGACCGGTCTGTCTGGCAAAATGCTTCACCTCTTCCGAATAGTAGCGAAGGCTGTCCATATCCATTCCACAGAAATAAAAATAACTGGCCTTATGACACAGGGCGGCCGCCTGCGTACGTTTATCTCCCAATTTTTCAGCCATTCTAAAAAGAGTATCAGCCGCTTGAAGAATCCCGGGTGTCCTGCTGATTCTCTCACACCTTTGATAATAAACAAAGAGCGTACTGTCCATGTTAAACTGATTATTTTGTGCAGTCAGAGAAAATACACAAAGCAGGAATATCAAAAAGGGGAATAACCTTTTCATAAAACAATGATTTTAGTAAATTCACAAATGTAGTTAATATTAAGAGATTACCATCCTCTTTTGCATAAAAAAAGACTCCACCACTTTATTTACATTCTGCTGTGAAGTCTTTTCCTAATATATATTTACAGAGAAATTATTCTTTCATCAAATAAGCCTTGAAGCTATCAAAGTCTTTATCCATCGGAATACTCTGCTTGGTTCCTTTCATGAACTCCTGCAGCTTGGCGGGAATCTCCACTTTGCCGCCAATGATAGCTTCCACTGTTTCAAGGAACTTTGCCGGATGCGCCGTTTCAAGAAAGACACCGGTCTCGCCCGGTTGCAAGCTTTCCGAGAGGGCGCGATAACCACAAGCTCCGTGCGGATCGAGCAAATAGCCTGTTTCCCGATAGGCTTCCTTCACTGTTTCGCGAATCTGTTCATCTGTATAGGTCGCACCCGAGATTTCCGCTGTAATGGCAGCGTGATTGTTATCGTACAATGCCAGTACGCGAGCAAAGTTACTGGGGTCGCCCACATCCATTGCATTGGCAATGGTAGCGATGGAAGGACGCGGATTGTATTTTCCGGTCTGCAAGTATTGATAGAAGATATCGTTCCGATTGTTGGCTGCTATAAAGCGTTTCACAGGCAAACCCATACGCTTTCCGAACAGACCGGCCGTAATATTGCCAAAGTTACCGCTAGGCACACATACCACCATCTGATTCGCCTTTCCTTCTTTCTTCAACTGCGCGTATGCATAGAAATAATAGAATGCCTGAGGCAGGAAGCGGGCCACGTTAATAGAATTTGCCGAAGTCAGTTTCATGTGCGCATTCAAGTCAGCATCCATAAACGCATTCTTTACCAATGCCTGACAATCGTCAAACGTACCGTCCACTTCCAAAGCCGTAATATTCTGTCCCAGCGTAGTGAACTGCTTTTCCTGAATTTCGCTGACCTTTCCTTTCGGATAAAGCACATACACATGGATACCTTCCACTCCGAGGAAGCCATTGGCTACTGCACTGCCGGTATCTCCCGAAGTAGCGACCAGGACATTCACCTGCTTCTGCCCTTCTTTTTTAATGAAGTAACCCAGCAAACGGGCCATGAACCGTCCGCCCACATCTTTAAAAGCCAAGGTAGGGCCATGAAACAATTCCAATGAGTAAATATTATCCTTCACCTTTACGGCAGGAACATCAAAACCCAACGTATCATAAACAATTTGTTTCAATGTATCGGCCGGCACATCCTCGCCAAAGAAAGCATCAGCTACCCGATAGGCTATTTCCTGAAAAGACAGGTGTTCTATGTTATCATAAAATTCTTTCGGCAACATTTTAATAGCTTCGGGCATAAATAAACCTTTGTCGGAAGCCAGCCCCTTCACAACAGCTTCTTCCAATGAAGTAGCCGGGGCCTGATGATTGGTACTATAATATTTCATAATATAGATTGTTTTTTAATCGTTATGCAGCGCAGGGGCTGCCATAAACTCGTTCATAAACTCATCTTCTTTCATCACTCCGTAACTGCCTTCCACACAAGCCACCTCGTCAAATGTCTGTACATTGTCCGGCTCTATGCCCGGATAATAAATGAGGAAAGGCACCGGCTCAGCAGTATGTGTACGCAGTTCGCAAGGTGTGGGATGATCGGGAAGCACAGCTATGGCAACCGGTTCCGTCCAATCTTTTACCGCCTCATAGATAGGACCGACAGCCCGCTTGTCCAGATTTTCAATCGTGAGCTGCTTCAACTTAAAATCCCCCTCATGCCCCGCCTCGTCACTGGCTTCGATATGCAGATATACAAAGTCGTCTGTCCGAAGCGCTTCCAATGCGGCGGCAACCTTGTTTTCATAATTTGTATCATAGAGCCCTGTTGCCCCTTGCACTGTGATGCGGCGCAATCCGGCATAATATCCGATTCCGTTAATCAAATCGACAGCCGAAATGACCGCACCTTTCCTGATGTCCGGATACTTCTCTGCCAATGGTTCCATCTGCGGACGATAGCCCGGACTCCACGGCCAAATGCTGTTGGCGGGGTCTTTACCTTCGGTTATACGCTTCTTGTTAATGGGATGTTCAGCCAGCAATTCTTGAGATTTCAGGATAAGGGCATTTATCAGTTCTGCCGTTTCCTGTGCTTCCGGCACCTCGGCCTTCACCATCAGCGGACGGAAAGGTTTCAACGGAACGTCATGGGGAGGCGTGCAATCCAAATGCTTATTGCCTCCTTTTATCACCAATAAATGACGGTATTGCACCCCTGTATAGAAATGAATGCGGTCTGTGCCCAACTTCTCTTCCAAATAGTTAATCAACACATCAGCTTCTTCGGTGGTGATATGACCGGCAGAATGATTCTTTATATTATCTCCTTCAATGCAGATAATATTGCAACGCATCGCCATGTCACCCGGTTGCAGGTCTACTCCGATGCTCGCCGCTTCCAACGGACCGCGCCCTTCATACACTTTCGGCAGATTATAGCCCATAACCGACATATTCGCCACTTCGCTGCCCGGATGGAAACCCGGTGCAACGGTCATCAGCCTTCCGGTACGTCCCATACGGGCAAGCTTGTCCATATAGGGTGTAGCAGCATATTGAAGCAATGTTTTATTTCCCAATGATTCAGCCGGCCAGTCGGCCATACCGTCACCCAGAATAATAATGTGTTTCATAAGCCTAAATGTTTGCGATACTCATGATGTCGGCAAATACTCCGGCAGCAGTAACACTGGCACCGGCACCGTATCCTTGTATCATCATTGGATATTCTTTATATCGTTCGGTGGTAAGCAGGATAATATTATTACTGCCTTCCAATCCATAGAACGGATGTTTGCTGTCTACTTCCTGCAGAGACACGCTGCCTTTACCGTTTTCCAGTTTCGCAACGAAGCGCCAACGCTTATTCTCGTTTTCCAACTTCTGACGACGAGCCTCAAAATCAGCATCCAGCGACGGGACTTTCTTCCAGAACTCTTCCAAAGCCCCTTCAAAGAAATCATTCGGTACAAAAAGATGTTTTTCCACATCTGTCTGTTCCAACTTGTATCCGGCCTCGCGCGCCAAGATAACCAACTTGCGGATTACGTCTTTTCCACTCAGGTCGATGCGCGGGTCAGGCTCCGAATAACGTTCTTCCTGTGCCATCTTGATGGTTTGGCTGAAAGGCACGTCTGCACTAATCTTATTAAAGATATAGTTTAAAGTTCCACTGAGCACCGCTTCTATCTTCAAAATCTTATCACCACTATTTATCAAGTCATTGATGGTATTGATAATCGGCAGCCCCGCACCCACATTTGTCTCAAACAAGAACTTCACTCCCCGTTTGCGAGCTATTTGCTTCAACTCGCTATAAATGGAATAATCCGATGAAGCGGCAATCTTATTGGCTGCCACTACAGAGATATTATGCATCAGGAACTCTTTATAAAGAGAAGCTACTTCGGCACTTGCCGTACAATCCACAAAAACAGAATTGAAAATATTCATGCCGATAATCTCGTCATGCAGCACACCGGCAGAAGACGGAATTCCTTTTTCTTCCATCTCTTCCCTATAGGAAGCAAGGTCAATGCCCGCACGTGTGAAGAGTGCACGATGCCCATCGGCAATGCCCACTACCTTCAGCTTCAAACCACGTTCCTGCATCAACTTCTGTTGCTGGCAACGGATTTGTTCTATCAGGCTGCCGCCTACCGTACCGGTACCACAGATAAACAAGTTCAATACCTGATACTCCGACAAGAAGAACGAGTCATGAATGACGTTCAAAGATTTGCGAAGAGACTTAGCCTCTACCACAAAAGAGATATTGGTTTCGGAAGCACCTTGCGCACAAGCTATCACGCTGATACCGTTACGTCCCAATGTTCCAAAGAGCTTTCCGGCAATACCCGGCGTATGCTTCATGTTCTCGCCTACAATTGCAATAGTAGCCAAATTCATCTCAGCCACCACCGGACTGATTTCACCCATTTCTATCTCTTTTGCAAATTCCTCATTCAGCACCTCACAAGCCAATGCAGCATCCTGATTACGGACACCGATGGAAGTGCTGTTCTCTGAAGAAGCCTGAGACACCATGAACACACTGATGCCATTCTGCGCCAATGCCTTAAAGATGCGAAAGTTGACGCCGATTACTCCCACCATGCCCAAGCCTGTCACCGTAATCAGGCTGGTATCATTGATAGACGAAATACCTTTAATGGCCTTTGAGCCTGAATCGACTTCCTGCTTGATAATGGTTCCGGGGGCCTCGGGGTTAAAGGTGTTTTTTATCAGAATAGGAATATTCTTGTGACACACCGGATAGATAGTCGGCGGATAAACCACTTTCGCACCAAAGTTGCAAAGCTCCATAGCCTCTACATAACTCAGCTCATTTATGGTATAAGCAGTGCTGATGACACGCGGGTCGGCAGTCATAAAGCCGTCCACATCCGTCCATATCTCCAGACTGCCGGCATTCAGAGATGCGGCAATGATGGAAGCTGTATAATCCGAACCGCCACGTCCCAAATTAGTCACTTCTCCGCTATTCTTGTCAGTAGATATAAAACCGGGCACCAGTGCCACCTGCGGAATTTCATCAAATGTTTCTTTCACCAACGAAGTGGTCAGTTCCGAATCCAGAATATGCTTGGCATGTTTCTTCTCAGTCTTGATAAAGTTGCGCGAATCATACCACACAGCTCCCTTTATCAGCGTTGCCGCAATAATAGACGACAAACGTTCACCGTAGCTCACGATAGTTGCAGAAGTCTTGGAAGACAAATCTTTAATCAGATAAATACCTTGAAAGATATCTTTCAACTCGCTCAGCAGTTCATTGACCTTATCCAGCAATACGGTGCGTCCTTCGCCCGCCGGAATAACGGTGTACACCATCTCAATGTGACGGTTCACTATCTCACGATACTCTTTTTCATACTCCGCATCGCCATTAGCTGCCATTTGCGAAGTATTGATTAACTTGTCAGTGATGCCACCCAAAGCAGATACCACTACGATTACAGGCTCTTCGGCAGCCTCTACTATCTGTTTGACTTTTAAAATACTGTCCACGGAACCTACGGACGTTCCGCCGAATTTCATTACTTTCATGCAATTACCTATTTTGTTCCGGCTCTTTTCCCCTGCATTATCATCTCCTTTTCAGTTCAGGACACTATATAACACGTCTTCAGTAACGGAATAAGCCGTATCTGTTTACAATAAAATAAAATTAAATGCTGTTTTTGCTTACGTCCGTAAGCGTGTATCACGTAGAAACACTATATACTATCCTTAACCCCGAGGGGTCATTGTTGTGGATGTAGACATGGAGGTCATCATGCGCCCCATCCCAAAAGTAGTTGTATGCAGATAGTACATTGTCATTTTATAACCGTTCTTTCCTTTTTGTTTGAACGATGCAAATATAAAAACTATTTCTTACAATCTATCACGAATCTCGTTTTTTTTGAGAAAAACAGTAAGAATTACTCTTTTAATAACAGAAATAAGACAAAAAGAAGTACAAAAACCGTCTTTCACAAGCGTTTTTATTGTGAAAGACGGCAATGACAACCAAGCAATGAGCAAATCACTTCTTCAGTTTACCGATAAACATGACATTGTTATCGTTTTCGTCCAATGATTCAAGCAAGCCTTTCAGCAACTCTTTGTCTTTGTCGGTACAATCGGGTGCGGCCATACGTTTTTCTATGTTTTCCATCAGCACTGCCGGCTCATACATGGCAAAGAACCAACCGTTAGTGAAATTCATCGGTGCAGGAAGACCGCCAAAATAGTCATTCACCAACTTCACATAGTGTGAATTATTGTTCTTGTTGTCTACCACAATAGTTCCTTTACCCCAGACCGTAGCAAGATATTTCCCGGGAAGTTCATCGTAAATCAGGAATACATCTTCTCCCACAGGAGGATTGGACAAGGCAAACTGTGCTTCTATCTTGTTGGCAGCAGCATTATAATTATATAATGTATCGACAGGCATCATCATGTATTTGAAGCCTTCCACATTATTACAACTCCATATTTCGTTATTAAAGCCAACGAAGCTACCGTTTTTATCACGTGGATTTATAGCCTGCCCAGCCGTCGGTATATACTTGGTGATAGTGCTATCCGGCGTAATAACAGCCCCCATCATTTCACTCATACCCTGAAAACAGAGATGAACAAGAGATATACTTCCATCGGGGTTGAGTGACAGTTTAGGTTTGTTGAGCCTTTCCCCTAAATCATAATCTGTCACAAAGGTGCCGTCCAGGTTATACTTCAATATTTTAGTGCTTCCGGCAAACGGGGCAAGGTATATCGCCTTATTCTTCTCATCAATCAATTCACTATACAACGAGCCTGCATATTCGCCGGGCCCCTGTCCCATCGCTCCTATGTCATGCAGAAATTTCCCTTTATGATTAAACAACTTAAATACGCCTCCGCTTTGGCGGATTCCGATATAGTTGTCGGTGATAGCCGGCCACCACATTTTAAACAGTGCCGTATCGACATTTTCAAACCTCACCAACTGGCAATCTTCCACCCACTCGCTCAGAGGCACATTCAGGGTATCCTTTACTTTCGCAAAATCACATAGTGTGAGTGTATTGCCATTCTGTTCTAATCTTGTAATGGTGCCATCGTCTTTCGATGACGGGCCACAAGCTGCAAGAAGGGCGGTCGCCAGTATTGCAGTACTCATCAACAACTTTGTTCTTTTCATAATAGTACGATTTTTTAGTAGATTGTCCAAATGTAAGAAACATATTCCGAAGAAACAAACAATTATCGCTTTTTCTTCATACATTAATTATAAAAGCCAAATTCCTGTTTCTATTTTCAAATCTCTGACTGTCTGTTTCTTACTTATCCCTTAATTATTCCGGCAAAGCATATCATCGTCCCGCCAAGCACGTTTCTGCAGAATCATTGAAACAGAAATAGTTCGGTTGTCTGCCTATGCTCTCCTATCGTTTCTCGTCCTATACCGTTTGCCAGACGAACCGTTCAGTATTGCTTCGCCACGGAGGTGAAGAGATTTAACCACGGAGGTGGTTAACATTAATCACAGAGGTGGTTAGACTTAACCACCTCCGTGGTGAAGCAATATCGAACTAAGATGACAGACTTAAGCATCGTACAAAGATAAAAAGACGGATATATACGTTCGAAGACAGGCCGTTTGTCTGGTATTATAGTAACAAAAAGTTTTTTGATTGAATGAATTATCGTAATTTTGTGTGCATATAACAGATTTCTCTCTGAAACCTATAATCATTAAACACATAATATAAAAGATGAAGCACTATTATTTTATTTCCTTATGGTTTATCATGTCACTGCTATGCACCGCCTGCCATTCCAATCATCCGCAGATACAAGCTGCGTATGACTTGATAGAGCGTGTCACACCCGGATATGGTAACCAGTTCCAACTGGAACTGATTGATTCTGAGAATGGAAAAGATGTCTACGAGATAGGCAGCCAAAACGGAAAAGTACTATTGCGGGGTAACAATCCGATAGCACTTGCCACAGCCTACAACCAATATTTAAAATATACTTGCAATGCACATGTGTCTTGGTTTGGCGACCAACTCAAACTGCCGGCAACATTGCCTCTCCCGATTGAAACAACCCATAACACCATCAATGGCAAGTATCGCGTTTACATGAATTATTGCACCGTGAGTTACTCGGCTGCATGGTGGGACTGGGAACGATGGCAACGCGAACTGGACTATATGGCAATGAATTCAATCAATATGCCTTTGTCTGTCATCGGTCTGGAAGCCGTATGGTACAACACACTGCTGAAACATCATTTCACGGATGAGGAGGCACGGCATTTCCTTGCAGGACCGGGTCATGCTGCATGGCAATGGATGCAAAACCTGCAAGACTATGGCGGACCGCTTCCCAAATCATGGATAGATTCCCACATCCGGCTGGGCAAACAAATCATACAGCGTGAACTGGAGCTGGGTATGCAACCCATCCAACAAGGTTTCTCCGGTTACGTGCCACGCGAACTGAAAGATAAATATCCCCATGCCAAGATACAGCAACAGCCTTCTTGGTGCGCTTTTACCGGCGTTGCACAGCTCGACCCCACCGACTCGCTGTTTCAAGTAATCGGGCATGATTTTCTGGAAGAGCAAAAGAAGCTTTACGGTGCCCACGGAGTGTATGCTGCCGACCCATTCCATGAAAGTGCCCCACCGATAGATACTCCCGAATACCTGTCGGCTGTGGGAAAATCCATTCACAAGTTATTCAAAGATTTCGATTCATCGGCTGTATGGGCGATGCAGGCATGGAGTCTGCGTGAACCAATCGTGAAGGCCGTTCCCAAAGAAGACCTGTTAATTCTTGACCTCAATGGTGCAAAGTGCCGAAAGGACAGCGCCTTTTGGGGATATCCCGCCATTGCCGGAAATCTGCATAACTTTGGCGGACGCATCAATCTGCACGGCGATTTGCCGCTACTGGCATCCAACCAATACGCCACTGCCGCAAAACGCTCACCGAATATCATCGGTTCAGGTCTCTTTATGGAGTCCATCGAACAAAATCCTGTCTATTATGACCTTGCATTCGAGATGCCCCTGCACCGTGACAGTATCAATGTGGAAAAGTGGCTGGCAGAGTATGCGCAACGCCGTTATGGAGCTGTCTCTCAAAATGCCGAGACTGCATGGAGTGTCTACTTACTTCATTCGGCTTATGCACGAGGTACAAACGGAACAGAGTTCAGCTCCATCATTGCCGCACGCCCCGCACTTGATGTGAAAAAGTCGGGACCGAATGCCGGCTTTGCCATTCCTTATCATCCGGCCGACTTGATACGTGCAGAAGCCCTTCTCCTGCAAGATGCAGACAGGTTGGGAGACTCCCGCCCCTATCGTTTCGATATTGTCGACATACAACGCCAAATCATGTCAAACCTGGGACAAGCTATTCACAAGCAGGCGGCAAAGGCATTTAAAGAAAAAGACAAGACTGCCTTCCGCCTCCACAGCCAACGCTTCTTGGAACTATTGAAGGATGTGGATACCTTATTACGCACCCGCCCCGAATTTAACTTCGACAGATGGCTCACTCAGGCGCGCCGTTGGGGAACGACTCCCGAAGAACAAGACTTATATGAAAAGGATGCCACAGCCCTGTTTACGATATGGGGGGGCAGACAAAGACCCTTTCATCTTTGATTACGGTTGGAAGGAATGGGCAGGACTGATAGACGGCTATTACCTGAAACGGTGGGAGAAGTTCTATGCCATGCTTGAAGAACATCTGGATAAAGGTACGGAATATTCGGAGAAAGGTTTGCCACTCACGCATAACCGCGAGGCTTTCCGCGCCAATGAGTTCTATAGTTCGCTGGGCGATTGGGAACTTCAGTATGTATCGACTCCCGGAAAGGCGCGTATTCCTGTCACCGAAGGTGATGAAATAGAGACCGCGCAGAGGATGTACCGCAAGTATACTGCCTTGGCCGACGAATATTATCGGGAAGGTGTGCAAAGCGATGAAGTGAAAGAAGAAAACAGATTTGAGAATTTGGGAAAGAAATAAAGAAATATTTCCATACCTTTGCTGTATGAAAGAAAAGACTGTATATATATGTAGCAACTGCGGACAAGACTCTCCCAAATGGATTGGCAAATGCCCTTCTTGCGGTGAGTGGAACACGTATGTAGAAGAAGTGGTGCGCAAGCCGGCAGCCGGCACCCGTCCGGTGTCGGGGCTGGAACCTGTCAAGAGCAAGCCTGTCATCCTCAGCGAAATAACGGGTGGCGACGAACCGCGCATCGATATGCACGATGAGGAGTTGAACCGTGTGTTGGGCGGCGGTCTGGTTCCCGGATCGCTGGTCTTGCTGGGCGGAGAACCGGGAATCGGAAAGTCCACCCTTGTGCTGCAAACCGTTCTGAGGCTGCCCGAAAAGAAGATACTGTATGTTTCCGGCGAAGAAAGCGCACGGCAGCTGAAGCTGCGTGCCGACCGCATCCGCCATAACTCCTCGGACTGTCTGATAGCATGCGAAACATCTTTGGAACAGATTTATGTGAACATCAAAAATACGCGGCCCGACTTGGTTATCATCGACTCCATACAAACGATATCGACCGAGACGATTGATTCTTCTCCCGGAAGCCTGGTACAAGTGCGCGAATGTTCTGCCTCCATTCTCAAATTTGCCAAGCAGACAAACACGCCAGTCATTTTGATTGGACATATTAATAAGGAAGGAAGCATAGCCGGTCCGAAGGTTTTGGAACACATCGTCGATACTGTCTTGCAGTTCGAGGGCGACCAACATTATATGTATCGCATCCTGCGCAGCATCAAGAACCGTTTCGGCAGTACTGCCGAATTAGGCATCTACGAGATGCGGCAGGATGGATTGAGGCAAGTAAGCAATCCCTCCGAATTGCTGCTGAGTCAAGACCATGAAGGAATGAGCGGCGTAGCCATTGCTTCTGCCATCGAGGGGGTTCGCCCATTCCTCATTGAAACACAGGCGCTGGTCAGTTCTGCTGTCTACGGTAATCCTCAACGTTCTGCCACAGGCTTCGACCTGAGAAGAATGAACATGCTCCTTGCCGTACTGGAGAAACGGGTCGGATTCAAGCTGGCACAGAAAGATGTCTTTCTCAATATAGCCGGCGGACTGAAGGTCAATGACCCTGCCATCGACTTGTCTGTCATCAGCGCTATCCTGTCAAGCAACATGGATGCGGAAGTGGAACGAGATACCTGCATGGCGGGTGAAGTGGGGCTGAGTGGCGAGATACGTCCGGTGAACCGTATCGAACAACGAATCGGGGAAGCCGAAAAACTCGGATTCAAGCGTATCCTTATCCCCAAGCACAACCTTCAGGGAATGGATACCAAGAAACTGAAGATAGAAATCATTCCGGTCAGAAAGGTGGAAGAAGCGTTCCGGGCCCTATTCGGATGAGATACATAAAACTGTTTTTAAACTAAAGAACCTACATCAATGACTAACGATAATTCATATACCCCAAGTTGTGTGGACTGCGGAACACAGAACTGCAAGTTCAAAGACCGTACATATCCCGAATTCTGCCTGACGACCGGTCTGGAGAAAGACGATTTGGAGTGGGCATTGGAACGCTATGACGAAGGACAAAACCACGATGTCATGGTGGCCAGCGCCGAAGTGGAGTTTGAAGGCTATTGCCGACTCACCCGTGTGGAAGAAATCATGACCTTTGCACGCAAGATGGGATATCAGAAAATAGGTATTGCCAATTGTATCGGATTAATGAATGAAGCGCGAATCTTTGCCCGAATTCTGAGGGCCAACGGATTCGAAGTTTATTCCGTGATATGCAAAGTGGCGGGAGTGTCCAAATCATCCGTCGGTATCCCTCAGGAATGTGAAGCCATCGGAGCTGCCATGTGTAACCCTATCCTTCAGGCACGCCTGCTCAACCGCGCGCATACAGACCTGAATGTAGTTATCGGACTTTGCGTGGGACACGACAGCCTGTTCTATAAATATGCAGACGCCTATTCCACTACCTTGGTAACAAAAGACCGCGTCACCGGACACAATCCGGCAGCAGCCCTCTATACGGCCAATTCATATTATCGCAAGAAACTCATGCCCGACAACAAATAAAAAAAGATATGATACAGGAATTCCAACTGCGGGCATTGCCCGAACAGGCAGTCAATGAACAAGCGCTCAAACAATTTATCGGACGTGAAAAAGGGTTGGACATACGCACCATCCATTCCGTTCGTGTCTTGAAAAGAAGTATTGATGCCCGCCAACGTACCATTTATGTCAACCTGAAAGTGCGTCTCTATATCAATGAGATTCCTCATGACGAGGAATTCGTCCGCACGGAATACCGCAAGGTAGAAGACAGGCCCCAGGTAATAGTGGTAGGGGCAGGTCCCGGAGGATTGTTTGCCGCCCTACGGCTGATAGAATTAGGACTGCGTCCCATCGTGGTGGAAAGAGGAAAGAATGTGCGCGACCGCAAGACTGACATCGCACGCATCAGTCGCGAACACAAAGTAGACCCGGAGAGCAATTACAGCTTTGGAGAAGGAGGGGCGGGTGCTTATTCGGACGGCAAGCTCTACACCCGAAGCAAGAAACGCGGCAATGTAGATAAAATATTAAACGTATTTTGTCAGCATGGCGCCAGCTCTTCGATTCTGGTAGACGCCCATCCCCACATCGGAACGGACAAGCTGCCGAGGGTCATCGAGAATATGCGTAATACCATTATCGAGTGCGGAGGAGAAGTGCACTTCGAGACACGCATGGATTCATTGATTATAGAAAAGGATTGCATTGTCGGTATCGAAACAAATACCGGAAAAATATTCAAAGGTCCTGTCATACTGGCTACAGGACACTCGGCACGCGATGTCTATCGCTGGCTGCACAGTCATGGAGTGCAGATAGAAGCCAAAGGCATTGCAGTCGGCGTGCGCCTTGAGCATCCTTCCATGCTGATAGACCAAATTCAATATCACAACAAAAACGGACGCGGCAAATACCTCCCGGCGGCCGAGTATAGTTTTGTGACTCAAGTGGACGGACGTGGTGTGTATAGTTTCTGTATGTGTCCCGGAGGATTTGTCGTACCTGCCGCCAGCGGGCCTCATCAGATTGTGGTCAACGGGATGAGCCCAAGTAATCGCGGTTCCAAATGGAGCAACTCGGGCATGGTGGTAGAGATACGTCCCGAAGATTTGCAAAACGATGAATTGAGAATGAAAAACGAAGAGCTGGGCTTTGCCGATGATACGGATTCTGCATTGTCGATGATGCATTTTCAGGAAGCACTGGAAGCTGCCTGTTGGCAACAGGGGAATATGCGGCAAACAGCTCCGGCACAACGAATGGTTGACTTTACCCGAAAAAAGCTGAGTTACGATTTGCCCGACAGTTCGTATAGCCCGGGCTTGGTTTCGTCTCCTCTTCACTTCTGGATGCCACCTTTCATAGCCAACCGTCTAAGCAAAGGATTCCAACAGTTCGGCAGGACCAGCCACGGTTTCCTTACCAACGACGCAGTGATGATTGGAGTAGAGACGCGCACCTCTGCGCCTGTAAGAATTGTCAGAGACAATGAAACTTTGCAGCACATTACGATACGGGGGTTGTTCCCTTGTGGCGAAGGGGCAGGATATGCAGGCGGTATTGTGTCGGCAGGCATTGACGGTGAGCGATGTGCCGAAGCGGTGGCAGCTTACTTCGGACTATCCGTCCCTCAAAATCGGTTTTAACTTCATCTTCGAAACGAAGAGGGAGATGCACATACTAGAAATCGTTAAGGAGATGTGTCGAAACTCCCCCTTTAATCGAAAGGGAGTGTGTCAAAACTAAACCAGCCTATCCAATCGTCAGCTGTAGGGGCAGGGTTTGCCTGCCCGAAGACACAAGGTAAACTGTTTTCGGGCGAGCGAACCTCGCCCCTACGAACCCAATAACAGCATTGCCAATGTTTTGCCCCTTTACAAGACAGATACACCCACATCATGGGCTAAAACAGGAAAACACTATTTGCCTTTATCCGAAGCAAACTCTTCTTTTATTTGCTTGCACCAATCGGCAACACGTTTGGCTGTAAGTTGCGGTTGATTTTCCTGGTCGATAACCAATCCGCAGAATTTTCCGTCGCGCACAGCACGAGACTGACTGAAAACATATCCGTCTGTTGACGTATAGCCCACCAATTCCGCACCAGCCTTCTGAAAAGCATCGGCAAGAATCCCCATACCATCCACAAAATTATCGGAATAGTTCTTCTGGTCGCCAAGCCCGAAAACAGCAACTTTCTTTCCTTTCAAATCAAGTGTCTCCAACTCGGGTATCAACTCATCCCAGTATGTAGGGAGTTCTCCGTCGAACCAAGTGGAAGCACCGACTATCATATTGTCGTACGCCTGAAAGTCATTCTGCCAGGCACGTTCTATTAATACCACTTCCGTCACCTTCACACCGCCAAGGTCTTCACGTATTTTCTCGGCAATATGGGAAGTCTTGGCTGCGTTCATCGCATAAAATAATCCTATTGTTTTCATTCTTAATCTATTTAAAATTCAGACATCTTCTTTTTAGCTATCAATATGCCAATAGTGTTTTGGCTGCCTCATAAATCTTGTCTTCTGAAGGAAGGATAGCTTTCTCTAAGACAGGATGGAAACCTACCGGCGTAAATGTAGACCCTATACGCTGCACAGGCGCATCCAGATAGCGGAACATCTCCGTACCGATGCCGGCGGCAATCTCTGCACCAAAGCCGGAAAACACTTTGTCTTCGTGCACCACCATCGCTTTGCTTGTCTTTTTCACCGACTCATAAATGGTCTCCTTGTCCAAAGGGATAAGGGAACGGACGTCAATCACTTCCACACTCCAGCCCTCTTGTGCCAAACGTTCTGCCACCGAAAGACAGAAATGGGTCGTGTTACCATAAGTTATCATACTCAAGTCTGTTCCTTCGCGGCGGATACGCGCTTTACCAAACGGCACTTCAAAGCCCTCGGGAACGATGGCAGACGCCTCAACGGAATTATACAATGCTTTCGGTTCAAGATATAAAGTGAAGCCACGCGAACGCATAGCGGTGCGTAACAGTCCCGCCGCATCATCGGCAAAAGACGGACAGACGATACGCGCACCGGGCAGTGTGGTCAGTGCCCCCTCTATATTTTGCGAATGGTACAGACCGCCGCCGATATAACCGCCCGACGCCAGTCGCAGCACGATATTGGGAACAAACTTGCCGTTGCTGCGCCAGTATTCGTGAGTACACTCCACATATTGCTCGATGGCAGGCCAAAAATAGTCGGCAAACTCAGCACCTTCCACCACAACGTGAATCTTAGGGTCGAAACGGCACATGCCGTTGGCTGTGCCCACAATATAGTCTTCGGCAATGGGGGCACTGAACACACGGGCATCGCCAAACTCCTGTTGCATTCCCTTTGTTACATTGAATACCCCGCCTTTGTCTTTATTGGCCACATCCTGCCCCCAAATAAAAGTATCGGGATTATGGCGGAACTCTTCTTTCAGCGTAGTATTGATGGCAGTCACCATGAAAGCCTTCTCGCCTTCGGTATGGTCATGGATACCGTCTTTATATTTCTGCGGCTGGTAAGGTTCGGGCAAGACATAATCAAAGATGCTTTTCGGATCGGGATCAGGAGCAGCAAGAGCCTTGCGATTGGCTGCGGACAGTTCTTTCTTGGCAGCAGCTTCTATCTGTTGGAGTTCCTCTTCTGTCAGTCGTTTGTAACGAAGCAACATCCGGCGGAATTTCATCAGCGGATCGGCCTCCTTGACATAAGCCAACTCGTTTTCATCACGATACAGAGAATGGTTGTCCGAATTGGAATGCGAACCGATACGCACACAGTTGGCATGCACGATGACAGGCATACGGTTGGCTATGGCAAACTCGCGGGCTTCCGTCATGGCATTCATTGAGTCGAAGACATCTTTACCGTTGCAATGAATAATCCGGAGGTTCTTGAAACCAGAAAAGTTGTCGGCTACTTTTCGGGCGGCTGTCTGATCTTTCTTCGGAACAGAGATGCCATAACCATTGTCTTGCCACACAAAGATGACGGGCAAGCGTTCCAGACAGGCACCGTTCACGGCTTCGTATACATAGCCTTCGGAAGAGGCCGACTCTCCGTGTGAAGTGATTGCCACTCCTTTATGTCCGTAGTAAACCATCGAACGCGCTACGCCCGCCGCATGCAAATCATGCGTTCCGGTAGCGGAAGAAACATTTTCGATATGCCATTCGGGTTTGGCAAAATGATTGGACATGTGGCGTCCGCCGCTACTTGGGTCTGTGGCTTTTGAAATGCCGTTCAAGATAAGTTCTTCTACACTCATCCCCGCAGAAAGCACGGTAAGCATATCCCTATAATAAGGGAACAGGAAGTCTTCTCCCCGACGGAAGACCTGCCCGATGGCCAGTTGAATGCCATCATGTCCGGCATAAGGGGCATGATACGACCACCCCAGTGATTGCAACAGATAGGAAGGTGCTTTCTCGTCGAGTGCACGCCCCAATACCATCAGATGATACCACCTCTTCAGGGTATCGGTATCCGTGGTCTTTATATTATATTTTTCCATACTCATTACTTATTGATATTAGTCTTTCCAATTTTCCAGATACTCCTTGACGGCATAGAGGAATTGCCCTCCCAACATACCGTCCACCACACGGTGATCATAAGACAAGGAAAGATACATCTTATGACGGACCGCAATCACATCGCCTTCGGGTGTCTCGATTACCGCAGGCTTCTTTTCGATATACCCCACACCCAGAATGGCCACTTGCGGCTGATTGATAATCGGTGTGCCAAACAGAGACTTGAAGGTTCCGAAGTTGGTTATTGTAAAGGTTCCGCCCGAAATGTCATCAGGCATCAGTTTATTGTCACGCGCTTTGCCGGCCAATGTATCGATAGCCACGGCAAGACCGTTCAGATTCAAGCGGTCAGCGTCATGCACGACGGGGACAATCAGATTTCCGTCATTCAACGAAACGGCAATGCCGATATTGATATGCTTCTTGAACAAGATATTATAACCTTCTACAGAAACATTTACCTGCGGATAAGCAGCAAGCGCCTTGGCTACGGCTTCCGTTATGACAGGCATATAAGTGAGTTTCACGCCTTCCCGACGGAAGAACGCATCCTTGTTGGCGGCACGCCACTTCACCAGTCTGGTAACGTCTACCTCCACCACATTGGTCACGTGCGGAGAAGTGTGTTTGGACATAACCATGTGGTCGGCAATCATCTTACGCACGCGGTCCATTTCCTTCACTTCCACATCGCCTGCGGCCGGGGAGACAGGAACGGAGTTTGTTTTTGCCGCACCCGCCGCTGGAGCAGGAGTAACCGGAACCGTTTTAACAGGTTCTGCCGGAGCTGTCTGAGCCGGACGCGATACACCTCCCTGCTCCTTCTGCATGATATAATTCTTTATATCCTTCTTGCTCAACCGACCTTCATATCCTGTGCCCGGTATCTTGTCCAGTTCTTCTTGCGACAGATGTGCCGCTTGTGCCAACCGGAGTACAATCGGCGAATACCAACGTTCGTCTTCCTTCCGGACAGCCATCGCCTTCGGCACTTCCTGTCGGACAACAGAAGCCGCCGCTTCAGGGGTTTCCGGTTCGGACGACTGAGGAGCTTCATCCGCACCGGAAGTCTCCGGTTGCTCTTCCTCACCATCCATATCTACAATAGCGACTACCGTACCGACAGGTACCGTGTCCCCTTCCTTAGACAATATCTCCACTACTTTTCCGGCTACCGGAGAAGGAATCTCCGCGCTCACCTTGGCAGTGTTCACCTCAAACAACACATCGTCCTCCTGAACAGTGTCACCCACCTTTACCGACCAGGATATAATTGTTCCTTCGGTAATACTCTCGCCCAGTTTAGGCATTTTTATTTCGAATCTTGACATATAGAGTGAATTTTAGTTTTTGTTTCCCATGACAGACTAACAAGCCACTGAAACATAAAGTTTTAAGTTAAATCTTTTTTTAAGGCTGACCGATGGAATATCCATCCCTCATCCGCATATTTATCTGTCCGAATCGCTTCTATGGCATGACGGTCTTCTGCGGTAAAACGGTAAATGCCGTTTGACTCTTCTTCAGCAAGGAAATAGCGGAACAGAAGACAGATGAAGCGTTTCAGGCTTACCGTGCTATCTACAAAATGACTGAGATTGACCACTTCGCTATGCACAGAAGAAATCGCACGCGCCTCCCGCAATCCGGGAATCCGCCCGTCTCCCTTCGGTCTGCTCCTTAATACGGCATTCAATGCAACCAAATCTGTGGAAAACAATAAAGTGCAATGATACATTACCCTGTCCTTATGAATGCACTGGGCACTGCCCGAAACCTTTTTGTTGTCGACATAAATCCCCATCCGTTCATCGGCATCAGCCCTTATCCCGAGATAATCCAGGAAATCGATTACCCGTTGCAGATAGTATTTAAAGTCAGGTCGGGAATCTGTTTCTATAAAAGTGAGGTTTACATTTCCCAAGTCATGGTAAACAGCCCCGCCTCCCGAAAAGCGGCGTGCCGGACGGATACCGTTCATCTGCCTGAAGTCCTCGTCCACTTCCATCTGCAGAGCCTGATTTTTACCTATCACCACCGATGGCTCGGACTGCCATATCATAAAATAGTCCTCCTCCTTCCGCTTCAAGAGATATTCTTCAGCCGCCAGGTTAAAATAAACATCCGTGCAGCGGTTATCAATGCAAAACATCAGGCAAAGAGTGTTTCGTGGTAAATCTCTCCCACCGTGGGATGCGGAAAAACTGTTTTCTGAAACTCTTCTGCCGTAAAGCCATGCTGAATGGCAATGCCTGCCACAATAATTATTTCGGAGGCAGGATTCCCCAACAGATGACAGCCGATTACCCGGTCATTCTCATCCAGAATCAGTTTGCACAGTCCGTTCCCTGTTTCATTTTCAGCAACGAAACGTCCCGAATAAGCCATGGGCAATTTCTGTATATGAAAACGTATACCGGCAGCTTTCAACTCCTCTTCGGTCTTTCCCACTCCGGCAAGTTCGGGATTCGTATAAACCACTCCCGGCACACAATCATAGTTCATCCGGTCTGCCACCCCCAAAATATGATTAATGGCGACTTCGCTTTCACGAATAGCAGTGTGTGCCAACATGGAATGCCCGGTAATATCACCACAAGCATACACCCGCGGATGAGAAGTCTGCATGTGTTCGTCCACCTTTACCCCATTGCGCAAAAGTTCAATATTCAGTTTATCCAAACCCACCTTATTTATATTGGCCTTCCTGCCGACACTCACCAATATCTTATCCGCCGCTACAACAGACGACTTGCCCTCTTTCTCAATGGTAACACCGGCACCGCCGACTTCCGTTACCTTAGAACCCAGATAAAACTTGATTCCTCTTTTCTGATATTCAGTCCGCAGCATGGCACTGGTTTCTTTATCCATCGCCCCCAATATCTCGGGCATCATTTCAATGACACTGACCTTCACCCCCATACTATTATAAAAAGAAGCGAATTCCATCCCTATCACTCCGCCGCCAATAATGGCAAGCGACTGAGGCAGAGAAGTGCTCTCCAGAGCCTCTTTGGAAGTCCAATAGTCAAGTTCTGACAAGCCTTTTATGGGTGGAATGACCGTCTCCGAGCCGGTACACACCAGTAAATAAGTCACTTCATACACTTCACCACCGGCAACAATACGGATATTCCCATTACTTTCACCCTCGATAATCGCTTCCTTCTCCACCAATTCGGCGCCATAAGATTGTACGGTCATTTTCACTCCACCGGTCAACTTCTTCACCACCTTGTCTTTACGGTCAATCATCTTCTCCATATCAAACCCTACCCCTTCGGGCACGGAAATGCCGTATTTTCCGGCTCCTTTGGCATAATCAAGTAGCTTGGCCGAATACAGAAGTGTTTTGGTGGGAATACATCCTTCATTCAGACACACACCGCCAATTGCCTTTTTCTCGAATACAACAGTTCTCAACCCTCCGGCTGCCGCACATTCCGCAGCAGTATATCCGGCAGGCCCTCCGCCTATTATTGCTATATCATATTTCATAATGTTAAGGTTTTAAGTTATATTATTGATATAATAACAAATAAGAGAGAGAGTAAGTTGCACAAATTCACCTGCCCGAGTAACATTTCTCCCATTCACAGATTATTTTAACTAAAAGATATGTATCTTTGCAACAAACAATGAATATGCCCCATCCCGAGATAGCCATAATAGACCCTAATACCCTCACTTGTCTGGGGTTACAGAACATTCTGCAAGGAATGATTCCGACGGCTGTTATCCGTATCTTCCATTCTTTTGGCGAACTGGTGGACGATACGCCGGACATGTATGCGCACTATTTCATCTCCGCTCAAATTTATTTTGAACATACCTCCTTCTTTCTTCCCCGCAAGCCTAAAACCATTGTATTGGCAGGCGGTGACAGTCAGCCCCAACTAGCCGGTGTACCTAAGTTGAACATCTATCAGGATGAAGAATCGTTGATAAAAGATATCCTCCAACTGCGCAAGTATGGTCATCAGGCAAGAACCCATGCCGCGCATCCGGAAACACAAATGCCTAAAACGGAGCATGAATTATCCGCCCGTGAAATTGAGGTGCTGATACTCATCACCAAAGGACTCATCAATAAAGAGATAGCCGACAAACTAAACATCAGCCTGACCACCGTCATTTCCCATCGCAAGAATATAACAGAGAAACTGGGCATCAAGTCTGTATCCGGACTCACCGTCTATGCCGTAATGAACGGCTATATAGAAGCCGACAAAATTTAAAATCCTAATAAATGAGGATTGTACAAACCATTCGTTTGCCCTTACTTTGCAAATGAATTACAATACTACTCAAACCAAACAATAAATATGAAAAGAAACCTATTACTGGCAACGACTTGTCTACTGTCTGCGACAGCGCTCGCAGAAGACATCAACACACTTCCCAAAGATACAACTAAAGTGATTGATATTGAAGAAGTGGTCGTCATTGCTTCACCCAAAGAAACCGGCAAGCTAAGAGAGCTTCCCAATGCAGTCTCTTTGATTTCACAGAAAGACATGCAAGCCAATCAGATTACGACACTGAAAAATGTAAGTGCTTTGGTTCCGAATTTCTTTATGCCCGATTATGGCTCAAAAATCACTTCCGCAGTCTATATCCGTGGAATCGGTTCACGCATCAACACTCCGGCTGTAGGATTGTATGTAGACAACATTCCTTATATAGACAAGTCTGCGTTCGACTTTAATTTCTATGACATAGAACGTATCGACATCCTTCGCGGACCTCAAGGTACATTATATGGACGCAACACGATGGGGGGGCTGATTAAAGTACATACCCGTTCGCCATTCTCTTATCAGGGGACTGATGTGAAACTGAGTTACGGCAGCAAAAGCAATTACCGTAGCGCCTCACTGACACATTATCACCGTTGGAATGAACACTTTGCTTTCTCGGCAGGGGGCTATTATGAAGGTTCGGACGGCTTCTTCCGCAATGCATATAACGGAAAGAAAATTGATAACATGGAAGCCGGAGGCGGACGAATCCGTGCCATCTGGCTGCCTTCAGACAATTTAAAACTGGACTTTACGATTGGTTACGACTATAGCGATGAAGGCGGCTATCCTTATTACTATACGGGAGCCCTGAATAAAAGTAAAGAAGAATACAAAGAACATATCGGAAAAATCAGCTATAACCGTGACTGCGGTTACCGCCGCGGACTGTTCAACACTGGGCTGAACATAGAATATCAGGGCAACAGTTTCATCATGAATGCCGTGACAGGATATCAGAACCTGACCGACCGTATGTATCTGGATCAGGACTTCCTGCCTGTCGACATCTACAACATAGAACAAAAACAACGTATCAATACCCTGAGCGAAGAGATTACCTTCAAGAGCAAAAAGAACCAACGCTGGATTTGGGTAACCGGTGCAAGCGGCTTTTATCAATGGCTGCATACCGATGCTCCTGTCACCTTCCAATCCGAAGGAATCCAATGGCTGGAAAATAATATCAATAAGGGAATGGCCTCATCGGGGATGCCCATCAACTTGAAGATATTGAGCGAGACAATGCCCGTACCCGGCATCTTCGACACTCCGGTATTGGGGGCAGCTATTTTCCATCAGTCCACTTTCAACCATTTATTATTCGAGAATCTGTCTGCTACCGTTGGGCTGCGTCTGGACTACGAAAAGAACAAGATAGACTATAATTCTTCGGCAGCCATGAACATTCAGATGTATATGGCGGGAAAGCCGATGGGAAAACCGATGGAACAGGCAGCTGAGTTTATAGGCAAGCTGGATGATGACCATGTACAGTTGTTACCTAAATTCGCTTTGAAATATGACTTTAACAAGCAGAATAATATCTATGCGACTGTCAGCCGTGGCTTCCGCAGCGGCGGTTACAATATACAGATGTTCTCCGAGTTATTGCAAAGCGCATTAAAACAACGTCCGGGTGCAGGAAGTGCTGTCAGCGACGATGAAATAAAAAACCTCGTAACCTACAAGCCCGAATATAGTTGGAACTACGAAATCGGTTCACATCTCAGTCTGTTCGGCGGTAAGTTGAAAACTGACCTGGCCGCCTTCTATATGGATACCCGCGACCAGCAGATTGCCAAGTTTGTAGAAAGCGGACTGGGACGTATGATGGTCAATGCAGGAAGCAGTGAAAGCTATGGTGCGGAAGTCAGCCTGACCGCATCCGTCAATAGAAATCTCAGTTTGAACGGAAGCTACGGATATACTCACTCTACCTTCAAGAAGTACGATGCCGGAAAGAGCTCGTCAGACGAGAACATCGATTATAGCGGCCATTACGTTCCATTCGTCCCACGCCATACCATGAATGTGGGCGCCAATTACAGTTTCTTCCTTGGTGGAAACAAGTGGGCACAGAGCCTGACTGTCGGCCTCAACTATACCGGTGCCGGAAAGATTTACTGGACAGAAAAGAACGATGTATCACAAAGTTTTTACGGTACCTTGAACGGACGTATCTCTTTACAGGCAAAAGCTTTACAGATAGACTTTTGGGGACGCAACCTCACCAATAAAGATTATACCACGTTCTATTTTGAAAGTATGGAAAGAGGTTTTGAACAAAGGAGCAAACCATTGCAGCTCGGCGTAGACGTGCGTTATCACTTCTAGGAAGTTCAACATCAAAAAGATAAAAGTTCCAGGGGTGTCAAAACTAAGTTAAACCAAAGAAGAACTTTTAATCTGAAACTTGAGCATCCTAAAAAGCAAGAGAAAGAACCGTATCATTACTCGAAACAGAGTTCGATACGGCTCTTTTAAGTTTGGTAGTTACAATCTGTAACTTTTCGGAAGGGTTATTTTTGTTTCGACACACCCTCGTTATCTTATTCATTGATAGCACCGCAATGGGGACAGACACCTTTCGATTTCATCTTTGCACCACAATTTCCGCAACTGAACTTATAATGAGAAGCACGTTTGATACTTCTGAATATCCATACGGCGTAAACCACCAGACAAGGATATCCAATGTAGTAATAAGTGGTAAATGTAAAGAACAAGTACAGAAAGATACAACAAGACATCAATCCCAATAAATAAAAGAAAGCCGCCTCTACGCGAACTTGATGAAACAACTCGTCCAATGTTGCCAGCCCGACCAGAACAATGCCCCACACATTAAACATAAACAACGAAAGAATAAACGGTAAATCCAAAGGATTAAGGGAAGGAGCATAATAAAACTGCTCCCATGTGCCCGGCACAAAATGCTGAATACTGCTATAAAGAGTAGCGGCTGTAGCCATGAGCAGTGTCAGTATATTGGGAAAAACACTATCGATATCATTAAACCAGATGAGCTGCAAACGCTTTTTACGTATCGCCCGATACAAATATCCCATGCCAAACAAAGCCAGAACAATAAAGAAAGCTACCGTATGGGAACTGCTGAACAGGTGAATGAACTGTGAAATAGGATCAACCGGAACCACTTTCTTGAGTAATTCCCCCTCGCGAATCCACCCCATTGTCTCTTGGTCGCGAGCCACCTTAACCCACACCGAATCCACCGTATCGGCAGCCTGAACCATAAACTCCGCCACCACCAGCTTCTCTCCTTTATAAACCGGCAGCACATCTATCAACGGCAATTGCTGCAATAACAGAGAATCCGAAGTCACTTCGAAATTACTATTCAACGTATAATAATGCTCCATCAAATAGTCCACAGAATCTTTTGTCTTCTGCGAGGCTCCTTTTAAAGAAAAGTCAGGCACCTGATATTGGCAGGAAAAGAAAAAAGAAAAGAGTACTGACAACGGAAGCAGCCATACCCATTTCATCCCCACTATATTCCCTGTCGGAAACTGGAAGCCCGATTTCTTCAGATTCGGTTTATAGCGGAGAATGTTCATGGTATATTAATGAGAAGAAGAAACTTTCGGCTCCCCCGAAGCAGAAAGCACCTTCATTTGACAATGCTTACAGTCAAACTCCAGACGGAAACGTTTTCCATCCGCACTGACCAAACAGTAAGGTTCCTTATAAGGAGAACGCACCTTATGATAAGTGGGACACCATCCCATGCTATATCGTAAACAGTGTTTACAGAACATCAATACGGCATCCTCAACCGGAACTTTCTCAAAAGCGGGAGCAATGCGTTGCACCCCATGATTCTGATAGAAAGAATAAGCTCCGTCATTCATCACATTACCCAAATAGGTAAGTTCTGAAACCGGAAAAGAATGATGTGTCTCCGGCAATTTATATAATTCCCGGCGATAATTGATGCGGCGGGCTTCCAAAAGTTTCTCTACTCCCGAACGGCGCAATTCGGCAAGGACAGAAGCAGGGATAAACCAATTCTCACTAAAGTCGATATCAATGCTTGTCGGTTCGAAAGGCGTATTTCCCAATTTGCCCAACTGGGTACGAAGATTATCGGTCTGCGGAGTGCGCGCCAATTCTTTCTCGCGCTCCAATACCACACTGACACTGTTATCATCTTCATCCGTCAATGTCAGCGTAAAACCGAAATTATTCTCCGCCAATACCAGAGCAACCGACAACTTGCGTTCGGCGGATTTGCGTTGCATCTGCTTGTCAAACTCCTGATCAAAGTTACGGTAAAGCAGCGTGCGGGGCTTGATACGAGGCATCTCCTGCGGGAACAGTTTATTGTTCTCCACCCTATTAATGCGGAAACCCTGCAATTTTCCGGCTTCATCCAGATAACACACCCCATCACCGTTATTGAACGATTTCACCCCGGCCACAGTCAAATAGTTTCCACGGATTTCCTTTACCGTCCCCATCTCCTCGCCCAGCGACTTCGGAGTATCAAAAGAAAAGATATCCTTGTTGCGTTCAAACAGGAAATAATTAGTAAACCCGCGACTGAAACTCTTGTCCAACTGTGGCTTAAAGTCCGTTTTCACCGTTCCCGACGAAGCACGGATATATTCTGTGCGACGTTTAAAGACAGCATCCAATTTCTTGCGATAATAAGCCGTCACATTCTTCACATACGAAACATCCTTCAAACGCCCTTCTATCTTCAAAGAAGAAGCACCGGCGTCCAGCAACTGTTCGAGTTCTTCACTCTGATTAAGATCTTTCAACGAAAGCAAATGCTTATTACGCACAATGACTTTCCCATCCGCATCCACCAGGTCGAACGCCAAGCGACAGAACTGTGCACATTCTCCCCGATTGGCACTGCGCCCGAAACAGGACTGGCTGACATAACACTGCCCGCTATAACTGACGCACAGTGCTCCGTGCACAAACACTTCAAGCGGCACTTCGGGAACCACCTCATGTATCTTGCCAATCTCGGGCAACGAAAGTTCACGCGCCAACACAACCTGACGAAACCCCGCCTCTGCCAGAAACTTCACCTTTTCGGGGGTACGGTTATCCATCTGCGTGCTGGCATGAAGAGGAATGGGCGGCAGGTTCAACTCCAACAGTCCCATATCCTGCACAATCAGTGCATCCACACCGGCACGATACAACTCCCATATCATTTCTTCCGTATCCTTCAACTCTTCATCGCGAAGGATAGTATTGACAGTCACATAGATTCGCACATTATACAAATGAGCATACTGCACCAATACCGCTATGTCTTCCAAAGAATTTCCGGCCGCCGCACGTGCGCCAAAACGGGGAGCGCCGATGTAGACAGCATCGGCACCATGGTCGACAGCCGCCATACCGCACTCCAGGTTCTTGGCAGGAGCCAGCAATTCTATCTTTCGTTGTCTAATCATCGTATCTGAGTTATATCAAATGGAGTTTCCTGATATACGTAATAATTCAGCCAGTTGGAGAACAATAAGTTGGCATGTCCGCGCCAGCGCACCAAAGGCGCATTATCCGGGTTGTCTCCACGGTAATAGTTTCTCGGCATTTCAATAGGAAGCCCTTTGCCCAAATCGCGTTTGTATTCCGTATCGAGCGTATAAGGCGAATATTCGGAATGTCCGGTGATAAAGAACTCACGGCCGTTGCGGGCCATTGCCATATAAACTCCCGAATCATCCGATTCGGCTATCAACGTGAGGTCTTTCACCTTCATAATATCTTCACGGCGCACTTCGGTGTGACGGCTGTGAGGTACAAAAAACACATCATCGAACCCACGGAAGATAGGCAATCCCTGCACATTGACATGATGTTCAAAGATGCCGAACATCTTTTTATCCAACGGATATTTAGGTACTCCATAAAAATGATAAAGCCCTGCCTGTGCCGCCCAACAAATATAAAGCGTAGATGTGACATGAGTACGCGCCCAATCAAAAATAGTCGTGATTTCGTTCCAATAAGTCACCTCTTCATACGGCATCTGCTCAACGGGAGCACCGGTCACAATCATGCCGTCATACGTTTCGTTACGCATCAAGTCAAAATCACGATAGAAGGCTTTCATGTGCTCCACCGGTGTATTCTTTGAAGTATGACTTTTGAGTTTCATAAACGAAATTTCCAACTGAAGCGGTGTATTGGAAAGTAAACGCACCAAATCCGTCTCTGTGGTTATCTTCAACGGCATCAAATTCAATATCACAATCTTCAACGGACGGATATCCTGTGCATTGGCACGCGAATTATCAATAACGAAGATATTCTCTTCTTTCAGTAATTCGATGGCAGGTAGTTTATCGGGTAAATTTAATGGCATTTTCTTATCTGTTAATTAGTTGCAGGTGCAAAATTAAAAAAATCCCGCCACATATCCTTGTTAAACCGACATTTGAAACAAACAAAATAACCATAATTGATATTTCGTTACCTCTGTGCAGCCCAACGGACGGAGCCCATGATATCAAATCCAACAGTCCGTGCAATAAAGAAATATTGCAGAAATTCTTTAGAATATTACTCCAATCATTCTTTTTCCATAAATTTACAGCGGATATCTCTATAATACCACTGCCTGCACCGGTATAAGGAAGAAGATAGATGGCATTGCCGAAGAGGAAGTTATTACGAGGCATCGAAGTGCCATTGGTTATATCTTCCACTTGCAAGCCGTTGGGCAAAGTGCCCGGACGGTGAATCTCCACTCTGAGAGATACCTTCTCCACCCTATATTCTATGATAAACCTCATCGAAGGGAACTCTGCCGCGTTCTCCCCAAATACCTTTGTTTCCGTCCCGTACGCCGCAAGGTATGACCATATTAATACCTGCACCATGAGGCAGTTTCAATAGTTTCTTCATCCGTCTGCTGTCAAAACCTTCCAACGGACAAGTATCGTATCCTTCGTTCGCCATGGCAATCATAAAGGTTTGGGCGGCAAGTGCACAGGATTTATTTACGGTCACACGCATGTCACACTCGGATACTTCCAGCATCATAGGTCGGAACAGACTGATAGTTCTTGCCAAGATTACCCTGAAAAGCCCCAACAGGCCAAAGAACCGGGCATAGATAAAGGGCATGAGTTTACCATAATACAACTTTCTGTCCCTGATGCGTTTCTCTTGGCGTTCCTTCGGGCTGTTCCGCCGGATGTTCCCTTCTTCAAAGTCAAGGACGAAGTGGGCACGTTTCTTATATAAATCCTGACGGGTGACAAAGACGACGATTTCGGAAGCCGTAGCCGCTGCCGACTGGTCAAGACAGGCATGAGTTATTTTCGCCATCAGTTGCGGGTCCGTTATTTGATAGAACTCCCACAACTGCATATTGGAGCTATTGGGAGCCAGCGCAGCCAGTTCCAGACAATGTCTTACCTTTTCCGGATCTACCGGTTTGCTTTTGTCAAACTTCCGCACAGACCGGCGAAAGTTCAATACTTCTTCTAAATTCATCTCCTAATCATTTTTTATATTTTACTTACTGAACCGATAAGATAAGTTTTAGGGGCGATGTC
>OFFF01000042.1_pt1 | contig 89379 bp, 80 predicted proteins | sample 1521301 | NCBI WGS metagenome assembly OFFF01 (sample SAMEA3504101, study PRJEB24116) | mouse gut metagenome | biome: mouse gut; feature: mouse-associated habitat; material: faeces | place: Denmark | collected 2011
CAGCCGGAAATTTTATCCCTACAGCAGCCGTCAGCCGCCCCCACAGCCATTCCCAAAGCTCATGCCGTTTGAAAAAAATGGATTTTCGTGTTATACTGTTTAGATTTAGGCCACGCCCTCTAATGCGACAGCATATTTTCAATAAAGATTCCATATCCCTTTGTCGAATCCTGAACGAGTACATGGGTGACAGCACCTATGATTTTTCCGTCCTGAATGATGGGCGAACCGCTCATTCCCTGGACAATGCCTCCTGTCAGGGATAACAGTTCTGTATCCGTAATTCGGAGAACGATCCCTCTGTTTACGTTATCATTGTCCAGATGGATCTCCATAATTTCTATATCGTAACGGCTGGGCGTCCCGTCGATGCTGCAAATGATCTGGGCAGGCCCCCTTTTGATCTCCTGCTTCAATCCAATGGGAAGTGCTTCATTGGATACTGCTTCATAGATCTGGCCGTTACAGGTTCCGAAAATCCCTTCCGCCGTATTTTCCGTGATTTCGCCAATGATATTATCTTCATCATATTCAATATAGCCCGTCAGTTCCCCCGGCGCGCCATTGCTTCCTCTTGTGATCCCTATAATTTCCGTATGATAGAGAGTCCCCTTTTCCAGTTCCATCAATGTACTCGTATCCACGTCGTTAATTCCATGTCCCAATGCGCCGAAATCCGCACTTTCGTTAAGATAGGTCATTGTTCCTACCCCTTGGGCGTTATCCCTGATCCACACGCCGATTTTATAGTCGCCGGACTGGCTGACTTCCGGCCTGACGCTCAGGGTAAGATCCTCCTCTCCCCTTCTCACCTTCATGATCAGTTCCTGTCCTTCGCTGTGCTTTATTTTTTCCATAAAATCACTTTTTCCCGTGACTTCCTCATCGTTGACCTGGGTAATATAATCCCCTGATTTCAGCACATACTGGGCTGGGGAGACTTTCTGCCCTTCTTCTCCCGTAAAATCCCCTACCCCGATTACAAGCACCCCCTGGGTCTTTACATAAATACCTATGGGGATCCCCGCCGGAGTAAGGGTTCTATTCTGGATGACTTGTACATCTACCGTTTTCAGCGGTATGATACCAAATAATTTTAAATCAAGAACATATTTTTCAATAGCGTTCGCCTTGATCGTCACCGGTTTCCCCAAATCTATATGAATGCTGTCCCTCGGTATATTCGATTTTGTAAATCCGCTTACTTCTACAGCTTCCTTATAGATTTCCCCCGATGCGGGAACCTGAAAATCCAGCGTCTGATCCACGCCTGCTTTTATCTTTATATTGGAAGGCACTTTTCTCCATAAGGAAAAATAACAGGTAAATACTAAAGCGGCAAGACTTCCGGCTAACGCAACATATAAGCACGTTCTATATTTTTCAATACTGCTTTTACCATTTTTCTGATTTTTCTTTTTATGGCTTTTCCTTTTCAAGTTTTCACATCCTTTCAAAAATCTTCTTTAGTATGTGAAAAACTTAAGGATTTTAATTTAGTATACTTTTGGCAAAAGCATTATTTCGTATTTTTGGCCAATGCTTTCATTTCTCTTGCATTCTGGAGCGCTGCTTCCGTAATTTCCGCGCCTCCAAGCATTCTGGCCAATTCCCTTAAGTCGTCTTCTTCCGATATTTTTTTGATTGTTGTAACCGTCCGGTCTTTTTTAGCGCTTTTTTCTATTAAAAAATGAACGTCCGACATGGCAGCGATCTGGGGAAGGTGGGTAATGCAGACCACTTGGTGGTTTTTCCCAAGAATTCCCAGCTTTTCCGATACTTTCCATGCCGTTTTTCCGCTGATGCCCGTATCAATTTCATCAAAAATAAGAGTCTGGATATCGTCCTTATCCGCCAGCACCGTCTTAAATGCCAGCATAATCCTGGACAGCTCTCCTCCGCTCGCCACCTGGTTCAAAGGCTTGGGCGCTTCCCCCTTATTCGTCGATATTATAAATTCTATGTCATCGTACCCATCGGAAGCCGGCATTTCCGGACAAGGATTTACCAATATCTCAAAATGCACCTCTTCAAAATTCAGTTCCCGCAATGCCTGTTTTAATTCCTTACCCAGCTTTTTCGCGCACTTTTTCCGTATATCGGATAATTTGCCGCATAGCTTTAACAGTTTTTCCCTCGTCTGCCCAAGCCGCTGCAATACCTCATTCCGGTATATTTCATAATTTTCCAATATATTTAGTCTTTCTTCTCCATGGGTTTTATATGCAAGAACTTCCTCTATATTTTTTCCATACTTTGATTTTAAATGATTGACTAAATTCAGACGCTCTTCCGTCCTCGCAAAATCTTCCCCGTCAAACTCAAGCCCGTCCATATAGCCGGAAGCTGCCCGGTTAAAATCTCCCAGCAGATTATCGATATCCTGGAGCTGTGCCTCCAATTCCTCCAAAACACTGTCATAAGAAGAAACGCTCTTTAGCTCTCTCAGCGCCCGGCCGATATATTCCCCGGCGCTTTCCCCTTCGCCATATCCGGTCATATGACAGGCGCTATATACAGCTTCCTTGATCTTCCGGCTGTTTACCATCTTATGGTAAAGCTGTTCCAGTTCTTCGTCTTCTCCCGGATTCAAATTCGCCTCTTCAATTTCTTCCACTTCAAACCTTAAAAGCGACGCTTCCCTTTCTCTCGCCGCCTCATCTCCGGTATTTTTTTCCAATTCTTTTTGAAGTTCCGTAAATTCTCTGTAGCATTCCCTGATCTCATCCTTTAATCCGGCGGAACTTTCTCCTGCATAATCGTCCAGTATTTCTTTATATTTTTTCTTTTGTAATAAAGTCTGATGTTCATGTTGTCCATGGATATTGATGAGGACGCCCGCGATTTCCTTCAACTGCTTCGCTCCTGCCGTTTCCCCGCATACTTTGCATACGCTCCTGGACGGCATGATCCTCCTCTGAATAATCAGCGTATGATCCTCCTCCGGGAAAATATCCATTTCCCTCAGCCGTTCCTCCTGTCTTTCATCCAACTGAAAAACCAGTTCCACCAAAGCATACTCCGCGCCGTCCCGTATCAGGTCTTTATCCGCTTTTGCTCCCAAAGCAAGATTCACGGAACCTATCACGATGGATTTGCCGGCGCCGGTTTCGCCCGTCAGAATGTTCAATCCTTCTTCAAAAAATACCTCTTCCTCATCAATTAACGCCAGATTTTTTACATGTAAGCTTATTAACATCTTTCCACTCCTTATGTGTTCCGGGCAAAAATCTAATACACATAAATTCTTAAATATCCATCATCTTATGGATTTTATCCATGACGATACGGGTATCCTCTACCGATCGTATCGCCATCATAATCGTATCATCCCCCGCAATGGAGCCTACGATTTCTCTCATTTTCATAGCGTCCAGCGCTGCCGCCACCGCCATTGCCATTCCTGAAACAGTTTTGATCACAAGTATATTCTGCGCCATATCCATAGAAACAAAACCGTCTTTCAGCACACGAATATATTTATCTCCCAAAAAGCTGTCATCCTGTTTCAGCACTACATATTTCTGTCTTCCGTTTCCCGTAGGAACCTTAGAAAGCTTTAATGCCCTGATATCTCTGGAAACGGTCGCCTGTGTCACCTGAAAGCCGGCTTCCTTCAACTTCTCCGCCAGTTCATCCTGCGTCTCAATATCATAGTTTTCAATTAATTCAATAATTTTTCCATGTCTGCTCTTTTTCATTGCTGTTTGTCCCCCAATTCCGCTACAAACTTTTTTATTCCGCTGTTACTTCTCAAACGCTCAGTTTTCTATGCAATATTTCCAAAAAACTTGCTTCGTTCAATTTCACAATACCGGTGGTTGTTTCCGCCCTTTCGATCACCACACGGTCTCCGGTATATAACATCACATTATGGCTTCCGTCAAAACTTACCTCTACCTGTTGGACGGCCTCCCCTCTTCCCGCTCCTATCTCCACCTCTATCTGGTCTTCCGGCGCAAGAATAATGCTTCTTGTATTGAGCGTATGAGGACTGACAGGCGTTATCATGATAAGTTCTGCCTTTGGTTCCACGATCGGTCCTCCCGCAGAAAGGTTATACCCTGTCGATCCCGTAGGAGTCGCCACGATTACGCCGTCCGCCTGATATTCGTTCAAAAACTTCCCATTGACATAAATACGGAAGCGGATAATCTGCAAAGACCCGCTTCTTGTAATAGCAATATCGTTTAAAGCGCTGGCTTCCTCTGTTTCATATTGTGGGATGCCTTTTTCCTCATGCCTCTTGATATGTATCTTTCCCCTGACGACCCTGCCGTTCAGCATCATCCTCTGCTCCACCTCGTATCTGCCTTCCAAAAGCTGATCCAAAGCAGCATCCATCCCCGTTTCTTCTATTTCGGCCAAATATCCCAAAGTCCCCAGATTGATCCCTAATAGAGGAATATCCCTTTGGATAATATCTCTCGCCGCCTGCAAAAGCGTACCGTCGCCGCCCAATACGAGAATACAGTCCACATCTTCCGGTATTTGAGCAGCATCCGTGTATCCATACTCTCTTTTCATTTCCTTGACCTGAACGGTACACTTTTTATGATGTTTTTCCAAATATCGTTCGATCTCCTTTGTTTTTTTCAGATCGCTGTCTTTATGTCCGTTTGTAATGATGTAAAAATGCTCCATTCTCTTATACCTGTAACGTTTCATGGGCTTTTTCCACAATACCTGCGGTCAGCCCTTTCATTTCCTGTTCCTGCGACAGCCCGCATTTTCCGCTTATCACTCTTTCTAATTCCCGCTGTGCTTCCGCTTCCGTCATATGTTCCGTTTCTTCCGGTATGCAATCCTTTTTCTGCAAATATAACAGATATTCTATATTTCCTTCCGGCCCTTTGATGGGTGAAAAATCAAGCCCTTTTACCAGAAAACCGATGCAGTCTGCAAAATCTATAATTTTATCAATAACTTCCCTGTGTATTTCCGGCTCCCGGACTACGCCTTTTTTTCCCACTTTATCTTTTCCTGCCTCAAACTGGGGCTTAATCAGGCATACCATCCTCCCCGAATCCTTCAGCAGATTTCTTGCCGGAATCAATATTTTAGTAAGGGAAATAAAAGAAACGTCTACCGAAGCAAAATCCAGCCGTTCATCAATATGAGCCGGAAGCATGTAGCGGAAATTTGTCTTTTCCATGCAGACGACTCTTTCATCCTTTCGCAGCTTCCAGTCCAGCTGTCCATGCCCTACGTCCACGGAATATACCTTCGCTGCACCGTTTTGCAGCATGCAGTCGGTAAAACCGCCGGTAGAAGCGCCGATATCCATGCATACCTGATCCTGAAGCATGATCCCGAATCCGGCCATAGCCTTCTCCAGTTTCAGTCCGCCCCGGCTGACATATTTTAACGTACTGCCCCTTACTTCAATCTGTATCTTTCCGCTGTCGAAAGAAGTTCCTGCCTTATCTTCCCTCTGTCCGTTCACGAACACACTGCCGGACATAATAATTGCTTTCGCTTTTTCCCGGGAAGGCGCATATCCCTGCTGTACCAAAAGTACATCCAATCGTTCTTTCACCCTAACCTCCATGCCGCAGCCGCAGCAAGTATTTTCTTTTTGATCGAATCCGCATCTATACCCAGTTCCTGCCTCAATATGTCCACATTTCCATGTTCCACATATTCGTCAGGGATAGTAATCGACAGCAATGCCTTCCCCCTGTCCTCTAAAAACCCTCTGACTCTTTCGCCATAACCGCCGCTGGCAACATTTTCCTCCATCGTCACAAAAAGTTTGTGATCTTCTGCCGCCGCTTCGATCAGTTCTTCGTCCATCGGTTTTACAAACCTGGCATTCACGAGAGAACAGGAATATCCTTCTTCTTTCAGCAGTTCCCGCACCTGGCATGCCGTTTTCACCATGCTTCCCACCGCCAGAAGGCAGATATCCTTTTCCTTATAAATAAATTCACTTTTTCCATATACGACCGGTTCTCTGTATTCTTTCAAACCGTCGTAAGCTTCGCCTCTCGGATATCGTATCGCTATCGGCGCGCCAAAATCTACCGCAAATTTCAGCATATCCGAAAGCTCCCATTTATTTTTCGGTGCCATAATATGCATATTGGGAATAGATGACAAATAGGAAAGATCAAAAATTCCCTGATGTGTCTCTCCGTCGCTTCCCACCAGGCCGGCCCTGTCAATAGCAAATACTACAGGTAAATTCTGAATGCACACATCATGCAATATCTGGTCATAAGCCCGCTGTAAAAAGGAAGAATAGACTGCCACGATCGGTTTTAGCCCTCCCGCCGCCAGCCCGGCCGCAAATGTCACCGCATGCTCTTCCGCTATGCCTACGTCAAAAAAACGGTCGGGATACATATTACGAAAACGCTTTAGTCCGGTTCCGTCGGGCATAGCTGCCGTAATCGCTACCACCTTCTCGTCCCTCTGCCCCAGCTTCGTCATAACGGTAGAAAAAATATCCGTGTAATTTGCCTTCGTTCTCGGATGGACAGGAAGCCCTGTCTCCACGACAAAAGGTTCCGCCCCGTGAAATCTTGCCGGATGCCTCTCCGCTGGCAGATATCCTTTTCCTTTCTGCGTCTGCACATGAATGAGTACCGCCTTTTTTACCCTTTTCGCTTCATGGAACACCCGCACCATCTGTCCGATATTATGACCGTCCACAGGACCCAGATAAGTAATCCCCATATCCTCAAAAAACATTCCTGGAATAACCAGCTGCTTAAAACTGTTTTTCGCGCGGCGGATGAATTTTACCATCTGATTGCCGTATTTTGGCATATCTTTGAGCGTATTGTATACACCATCCCGCAGATCCAGATATCCGTCCGCCGTCCTGACATTATTTAAGTATTTGGATACACCGCCTACATTTTCCGAAATGGACATATTATTGTCGTTCAACACAATAATATAATTGGTATCCAGCCTTGCCGCATTATTTAACGCCTCATAGGCCATTCCTCCCGTCAGGGAACCGTCTCCTATGACTGCCACTACCGAATGTTTTTCCCCCCGCAAATCCCGCGCTTTTACCAGTCCGAGGCCGGCTGAAATGGAAGTGGAACTGTGCCCGGTATCAAAAGCGTCGCAGTCGCTTTCTTTTCTTTTCGGAAAACCGCTCATTCCTCCGTACTTCCTCAGATTTTCAAAACCGCTCCGCCTTCCGGTCAACAGTTTATGGGTATAGGACTGGTGCCCCACATCCCATATGATCTTATCTTCCGGAAGGTTTAACGCAAGGTGCAGCGCCATCGTCAGCTCCACCGCCCCCAAATTAGAGCCGAGATGCCCTCCCGTAACGCTGATCTTTTCAATCAGAAACTGTCTGATCTCCTCCGCAAGCGCGGCAAGATCTTCTTCCCTCACATTTTTAATATCGTTTACCTGGCGAATGTTATCCAATAGCATAGTCATACCTTCTTCCCTTTGTTTCCGCAGCTTAGGCTCCACGGCATATCTTTCCGTCCGCCGTCAATGGACGCCTTATTTTTCTCTTGTTATTAACCTGCGAATCAGCTCTTCCAAAAACGCATTTTCCCGTCCAAAAGAGGATAAGATAGCAAGCGCCTCCTCTGAAAGCCTCTCCACCTCTTTCTTTGCCTCTTCCATCCCCCACAGTGTAACATAAGTCATTTTTTTATTCTTCGCATCGCTTCCCGTCTCTTTGCCAAGCGTTTCCAGGCTTCCGGTCACATCCAGAATATCGTCCTGGATTTGAAAAGCCAGCCCTATATTATAAGCACATTTTTCAATTCTTTCCACTTCTTCCTCTGACGCTTCCGCCAGAACCGCCCCGACCATCATAGCGCTTTGGATCAGGGCAGCCGTTTTATGCTCGTGAATAAAAAGAAGCTGCTCTTCCGTCGCCTCGCTTTCCTCATTCTCCGCCTCAATATCGGCTGTCTGTCCCCCTATCATTCCATAAATACCTGCCTTCGCGGCAAATATGCCAAGCGCTCTGGCTATTTTCTTCATTTCCTCTTCGTCCCTGGCCAGCCTGAAAGCTTTGATCGCAGTTTCAAATGCAAAGTTCAGCAGACCGTCTCCTGCCAGTACCGCCATCCCTTCTCCGTAAACTACATGCGTCGTCTTCCTTCCTCTGCGGTACTCGTCGTTATCCATACACGGCAAATCATCATGCACCAGAGAATAGGTATGAACCATTTCGATAGAAGCCATAAAAGGTTCTACCACCCGGCCTTCTCCCCCAAACATTTTATAAGTTTCCTCCAGCAGCATCGGCCGCAGCCGCTTACCGCCTGCAAGAACACTGTAGTTCATTGCCTCTTCCACTTTTTTCTGGTATCCTTCTTCCTTCGGCAGATATGTCCCGATCACCGCTTCAATTTTCTCTGCCTTTTCTTTTCGTTCCATGTCAAAATTCATCTGTTTCTCCATCCTCGCTAATTTTTAATACTTTCTTTTCCACCTTGTCTATTTTATCGCTGCAGAATTTCAAGATCTCCATTCCCTGTTTATACTCTTTAAAAGCATCCTCCAGCGTAATATCCTCCGCCTCCAGCCTGGCAGCCGTCTCTTCCAATATTTCAAAGGCTTCTTCCAATGTCAGTTCTTTTCTTTTTACTCCCATTCCATACTCTCCTTGTCCAAAGTCTTTGCCCTAATGATTCCGTCTCTCACATGCACCTTCAAGATTTTTCCGGTTTCGACCCGCCGTATGCTGGCCACTGTCCTTCCTTCTTCATCGGACACATAAGAGAATCCTTGTTTTAATTTATCCAGGGGCGACAATCCTTTCAGCCTTTCTATAAATACTTCCAACCGATGCCTCTTTGCCGTAAGGGCATCCTCCATCGCCTTTTCGATTCGTTCCTCCAACTTCAAAGCATAAGTTCTTTTTTCCCTGATCTGCCCCGCCGGGCTCAAATACTTCAGTTTTAATCCAAGATTCTCCAGGCGTCCCCTGTACATATCCAGTTTATTTTTAAAAAGCCGTTCCATCGTATATTCATACTCTCTCAGCATTTCCTCAAACTGCCGGTATTCATATACTGCCAGTTCTGCCGCCGCCGATGGCGTAGGAGCCCTCAGATCCGCCACATAATCGGCTATCGTCGTATCCGTTTCATGCCCTACTGCCGAAATAATAGGAACAGAGCAATCGAAAATCGCCTGTGCTACAGCTTCTTCATTGAATGCCCATAGATCTTCGATAGAGCCGCCCCCTCTGCCTACGATCATTACATCCACCCCGAACCGTTCCAGCGTTCGTATTCCCCTGACAATGGAAGGAACCGCTTGTTCCCCCTGGACGATGGCGGGATAAAGCACGATCTGCACATAGGGGTTTCGCCTTCCGGCTATATTAATAATGTCCCTGACCGCCGCTCCGGTAGCCGCCGTTACCACCCCGAGCTTTTCGATATATCTGGGAATCGGCTGCTTATAGCAGTGATCAAACATCCCTCTCTCTTCCAGCTCTTCCTTCAGCCTTTCATACCTTTCATAGAGAAGTCCCGCTCCATCCAAAACAATCTGCCTTGCATAAAGCTGGTATTTTCCGTCCCGCTCATAAACATCCACAGTTCCGCCTACAACAACCTGTTGTCCTTCCTTCATCCGAAAAGCAAGACCGGAACGGTTTCCCGCAAACATTACGCAGGAAATCGTTCCTTTCTCATCTTTCAACGTAAAATAAATATGCCCTGAAGAATGATATTTGCAGTTGCTCACTTCGCCTTTTACAAAAAGCGACTGCATCATAAAATCCTGTGTAAACATATTCTTTATATAGGAATTCACTTGTGTTACCGTATATACATTCCGCATCATTTTTTTGCCTGTATTCCTATGCAAATTTGGCAAGAATCCCGTTTACAAACGCAGGGGAATTTTCCTGTCCATATTTTTTTGCCAGTTCCACTGCCTCATTGATCGCTACTCCGGTAGGAATCTCGTCATCATATTGGATCTCATAAACAGCAAGCCGAATAAGGGTCAGATCTACCTTACCCATGCGGGTCGTATCCCACCCTTTCGCCGCCTTATTGATCATATCATCAATAGTCTCCAGCTTGGACTCAATATCCTCATATTTGGCGATAATATACTGCTCATCTTTTTCGCCCGCCGTATTTTCTTCTTCCTGAAAAAACAGTTCTTCCTGCTCCGGCATATCTTCCTTTTTATTAAATTCCACGCGGAAAAGCAGTTTAAAAATCTGTTCCCTCAATTCTCTTCTTCCCATAGTATGCCTTATCCTATCTGTCTTTCTGCATATTAACGCCGGCAATGCGAATGTTTACATCCGATACCTCAAGCCCCGTCATATTCTCAATGGCGCTCTTTACCCGCTCCTGTACCTTGCGGCTGGTGGTCGGAATATTATAGCCATACTCCATAATTAAAGCCAGATCAATTCTTACTGCCTTTCCTATTACATCGACTTTCACGCCTTTTTTCAGGCTTTTCACACCCACCTTGCTCATGATCTCATGGGTTATATTTCCAGCCATGGCCGCCACGCCGCTTACCTCCGTAGCCGCTATTCCTGCGATCATGGCCACTACATCATCCGCGATTTTTACCGTTCCCGTATTTTCATCCGCCTCCATAACATATGCGTTTCTATCCAATTCCTTTTCCATTCGATTTCCTCCATTCAAGGTTGTTTGTACTTCGCCTATTTCCATATATAATACCAAAATTTACGGATTTTGCATAGACCTTTTTACAGCCAAAAACTTAAACTGAATTGCTCCGCATTATCCGCATACGCAATCACGCCGTCCGGGCTGTCCAGATAACGGAAAATTTCCTGTTCCTCAATCAAAGCTTTCTGCATCTGCAAGTACACGTCCTCCCCGCTGCATTTTAAAGTCACATACGTTGTTCCCTTCGCATATTCCTTCTCAAAAAGCTCCTCCAGCATTTTCGCATCCACCGAAGTAAAATAAGCTCCCTCTCTTACGTAATAATTAGCTGCCATGGATGTGCATTCCGGCAGTTCCACCACATGGTCTATCGTATGAGTCCTTTCCAACTGCCGTGTCGTTACGCACAAATAGTCATAATTAATTGTCGGCAAATGTTCTCCTTCATATTCATCGCTTTCCCCGGATTCTTCCATCTGGTACGAGGCATCTCCCCAAGTCGGGTCTACATAATAATAAGAACCGTCTATCCTGACAAGGTTCCATGCATGTCCTTCCCCCTCTGACACGCTTCCAATCACAAGAGTCGAAGATATCCCCAATTTATTTAGAAGATATTGAAATGCTTTGGCATAGCCCTGGCAAACCGAACGCCCATATAAAAACACCGAGCAAAGATTCTGGTTATCCGGCGCTTCCGCATCGTATTCCGTATGATTGATGATATACTCATACAAATACTTCACCTTTTCATATTCATCCGCTCCCGGCGGAAGGCCAGACAGGCATTCTTCCACATAAACGTCTATTTTCTCCTGCCTTTCTCTCTGCTCCGCCTCATCAATCGGATAAGTTCCGGTAAAGGTTATCTTCTTCAGTTCCTCTCCTAATGTGTATTTCGTAAACGTATATCCGTCCACATAAAAAATCTCAGGATGATCGTTCAACACACATTGAAATATCTTTTCTATTCTTTCCGTATCTCTGCCGGTGAGGCGCACTTCTTCTCCCCGTTCTCTCAATATCTGCAAAATCTCCACATAAGTCAGCTGCTCTTCCGCATTCAGACAGTCGAAACTATAATTCCCCTTTTGCCCTGCCAGAAGACCCGGAATCGTTTCTCCGGAAAGCCCTACGGACAAACGAATGGAATCATCATCTTTGTCGCCCGTCATAAGCTCCGTCACTTTTTCTTTGCCTGAATCGCTTTCCTTTGTTTCTTCTGCCGGTAGATCCTGCCGTTCTTCCTCTTCGGTTTCATAAACCGCTGCCGGCGGCTCCTCAGGACTTTCTGACTCAAAGGTCCTGCCGCATCCATTGCTCCACGATCCCATAAGAGCTATTGCAAGGAAGAACAAAATTATTTTCTTTTTTCTCTTCATATGACTCCTCCCCTGCTTTATTCTTCCATCCCTATCCGCTTTCTGTCAGACAGTTCGTTCCCATCGTGTCAATTACGTCCGAATTCTGCCAATACTAACCCTTCATTCCGATCCAAAGTCATACCGATGCTCCATGCATTGACAAATAACAGCAGCGGATTTCCTTTCATATCTTTTACTTTTTTCATATCGGAAGTCCCCGTCAGCCTGGAAATATCTAGCTCTTTATTCTCCACCCATCTTATATGCTCATAAGGCAAAGGCTCCAAACGTATCTCTACATTATATTCGTTCTCCAAACGATATTTTAATACATCAAACTGAAGCACCCCTACAACGCCGACGATAATTTCTTCCATCCCTGTATTAAATTCCTGGAAAATCTGAATCGCACCTTCCTGCGCGATCTGAGTGATTCCTTTTACAAACTGCTTTCTTTTCATCGTATCCATCTGCCGAACCCTTGCAAAATGCTCGGGGGCAAAAGTCGGTATTCCTTCATACCGGAATTGTTCTTTCGGCATACAAAGCGTATCGCCAATAGAAAAAATGCCCGGATCAAAAACGCCGATAATATCGCCGGCATAAGCTTCTTCCAGAATTTTTCGTTCGCTGGCCATAATCTGCTGCGGCTGGGAAAGACGCATTACCTTTCCTCCCTGCACATGCTTTACCTCCATGCCAGCCTCATACCTGCCGGAACATATCCTCATAAAAGCAATCCTGTCTCTGTGCGCTTTATTCATATTAGCCTGGATCTTAAAAACAAACGCTGAAAATTCCTTCTCCACCGGATCAATCACTCCCACATCCGCCTTTCTCGGAAGAGGAGTTGTCGCCATTTTCAGAAAATGCTGCAAAAAAATCTCCACTCCGAAATTTGTCAGGGCAGAACCAAAAAAAACCGGCGTTAATTCCCCCGACCGTACTACTTCCAAATCAAATTCGGCGCTGGCCCCATCCAGCAGTTCAATATCTTCGTCCAGTTTATTTTTCAATTCTTCCCCGATATATTCCGACAGCTTGTCTGCCTCTTCCGCCGGAATCACCGTGGTTTCCCCTTCTTTTGTTCCCTTCTGCGTATCGGAATAGGTGCGGACGCATTTCTCCTCCCTGTCATAAACTCCCCGGAAGCTCTTGCCCGAACCGATCGGCCAGTTCATAGGACATGTTGCTATCCCAAGTTCCCTTTCAATCTCATCCAGAAGTTCAAACATATCCCCCGCATCCCTGTCCATCTTATTGATAAACGTAAAAATCGGGATTTTACGCATCACACAGACTTTAAAAAGCTTTCTTGTCTGAGCCTCCACCCCTTTTGAAGCATCGATCACCATCACGGCAGAGTCCGCCGCCATCAGTGTACGGTAAGTATCCTCCGAAAAGTCCTGATGCCCCGGCGTGTCCAAAATATTAATGCAAAAATTGTCATATTCAAACTGTAAAACGCTGGATGTAACCGAAATACCCCTCTCCTTTTCAATCTCCATCCAGTCGGAAACCGCATGTCTGGCCGTCGCTTTTCCTTTTACGCTCCCTGCTAAATTAATCGCGCCCCCATAAAGCAGAAATTTTTCAGTCAGTGTAGTTTTTCCCGCATCAGGATGCGAAATAATCGCAAAAGTCCTTCTTCTATTTATTTCCTGTGTATGATCTCCCACTTATTTTTCCTCCTGTGTTCCAAAGTCATCCTTTATCGTAATTATCTTTGATATCCGGCACGGAGAAATAAGGGCTGGATGCCGTTGAACCCAGAATTGCAATACATTCAGTCCGGCATACCGCTGCCCATGCTTTCTCTTTGCACCACCCATTAGCCTTACCTGTCACCAACCGCCAGATCAATGACCTGCTTGCGCATCAGCGCAATTCATTATAACACACCTGCTGTATCAAATAAACTCCTATCTTTATTCTGCAGTCATCGTACTTATAATGATCGTTTCCGGGGAAACTCCTGTTTTTCTTATGATGATATCTTCAATCTGGGCTCTCTGCGCTTCTGACAGTTCCGCAGCGTTTACCACTACATCCACACCTTCCTCGCTGATGCTGACTACCACATCAGAAAAACCTTTGGATTCCAATAATATTTCGGCAGCCGTTTCCTTCTCCGCAATATCCGTAATAGAGATCATGTTATCGATCGCTTCCTGCTTTTGGGTCTCCGTAATATTGGCGTTATTGATAATTTCCATTAGCGTCTCTTTGTTTTTTGCCCTCGTCTGTTCCTTGAGCAGTTTTGCGCTGGAAAGGGAATTCATTCCCGAGGTGGAAGTAAATACTGCTTCTCCCGGCACTTCGCTGTCCGTAGGTGTAGTGCCTTCCACGTTTTCCGCCATTCCTTCATCCAAATAGTTTTCCGCCAGATCGGTGATATCCGTATCCAGGCTTTCGATATCCCCGTAAGCGGACGGCTGCATGGTATCTTCATCCGAAATATCCATCATTGCCGCCATCTCTTCGTCTGATGTTTCCATTGTCACATCATCCGTCAATACGATGCTTCCGTCGTCATTGACCACCGTATCGCTGTCCACCGTCATGATCTCCTCATCCGTTACTTTCGTACCTGCAAAATTCAGGTATCCTGCGACCGCAATCATAATTGCCAGTGCGGTAATCATAATCTGATTTTTTTTAAGCATATTTTTCATGCCATTTCTCCCCTTTTCCTTATTCGGATTTCATTTTTACTATTTTAATTTTATGTGGCTCGATATCAAATAATGCCACAATCGCTTCAGTTATGTTCTTCCGTACTTCCTGTCTGTCTCCCCCCTGCGCAACCACGACTACGCCCTCCACTACCGGTTGAAGCGTTTTTACCACATACGGACAGGCGCTTCCGTCACTTTCCTTGCTGTATACCGTCTCTTCCGTACTCCCGTATTCGTTCACATTCCTGCTTCCGCCCTCGGAATCGTTTTCCACTGTATTGCTTCTCGTAACAGGCATATCCTTTTCCACCACCAGTTCCTTAGAAGCGCTTACAGTAATCATAACCTTAACTTTCCCAGCCCCTTCCATTACAGATATTGCCTGTTCTAATTTATTCTCCATATACCTCGCATATTCCTCTGTTTCATCCTTTTTTTCTATTTCCATGCCTTCTTCGGAAAATATTCCTTCCTCTCCATCACTGTTGTCCTTTATTATACCCGAAGCATTGTCCGATAATCTGTACTCACTTGTTTTTCCCTCTTCCTTTTTCGTCTCCGGCATCGCAACGATCATTAACAGAATTCCTGCCAGAATACAGATGACAAACTGGTCCTTTCTCATTTTCCCGCCTTTGGGCAGCAGCCTCTTCTTTATAAATATCCCTTTTCTGTTTTCTTCTTCCATAATCCTTTTCCTCATTCTTCCCTGATTATGATATATGCCTCATCCGTATTTAAAATAGAGCTAAATGCCTGTCTCATAGATGCATGCTGGCCGGAAAATCCATCTTCCCGTTCCTTTCCATTTTCTCCAACACTTCCAATCTTTATCTTTTCCACCGCGATTCTTCCTTTTTCTTCCTCCCCTTTTTGTATAACAACTTCCACTCCCGGAGGATCACCGCGCATTTCTACTCCTTTTATTGCATATCCGTATTCCCCGGCAATAGATGCCAATTTTTTTTCGATTTCTTCTTCCAATGCCCGGGAAGCCATATCCTCTTCTTCCGATTCCCATACAACATCCCCCGCCCGTTCTTCCAGTTCCTGCCGGAACTGCTTTGCTTCCTCCCATATCTTCCCCATTTCCTTCCCAAGAAAAATTTCCCCGAACGGTATGGCAAACTGCGCCAGCACCATAATTCCGACCAGGAGCTTTAAATACTTTTCATATGATTTCCCCGCTGAAAAATGCAGAAAAGTATGGGCGCATATCATAAAAATCCCGATCTGCTTCATAAACTCCAAAAAAGAAGAACCCATGTGAGCAACCACATCCTTTCTGTTATCTGCCTGTCGTATACGCCACAATAGCTATCGTGATCATAAATAAGGAAACTGCCGTAAAAGCAGCTTTAAAAAGCATCAGGCTTCCATCCCCCACCCTGTCCGCACACCCTGAAACCCTTTTATCACTTACGATCCCGACCAAAGCTGCACTCCCTTTTATTATGCCGGCTATCAACAGCAGTTTTGCCAGCGGGATCAGGCAGACTGCCAAAAGGAGCAGCAAAAGCAGCAGCCCGATACTGTTCTTAATCAATACCGCCGATCCGATTACCATCTCTGTCACTCCTTCCGCCAGATTTCCAATACCCGGAATCGCTCCAATCGCCTTTCTTACTGCCGAAGCCCTGAGGGAATCCAGAACGGGGGCAATCATCGACTGAAACAGGCTCAGCGATGTAATCGCTCCCATCGCTACTTTCATCACCGCCCCTATTCCTTTTTTTAAAAAATCCAGCAAAAGTGTCAGCCTTTCCTCCGCCCAAATGCCATTCATTAAAGCGAGCAATACATAGCTGTAAATCAGAGGAATCAGAAAAGAAAAAATAATCTTCTCCACTCCATATGCCAAAACCAGCGTAAACTGGTAATAAACAGTCCCCGTTACCGCTCCCGTCGCCGCTCCTACCGCTATAAAATAAGTAGGAATAAACATTTGGATAAACAGCACGATATTCCCCACCGCCTGTCCCGCAATATCCGCCGCGGCTAAAAAAGCTTTCATCAATACCGATATCAGCAGCAAATACAAAAAATAAAAGCTGATATCCGCAATCTGATGGTTTTGGAACACGTCGGAAAAATTGGCGAACAACGCGGAAACGATCCCAAGTATGAGAATTGATGCAAAAACATTTTTCATTCCGGCAAGTTCCGAGACCAGCTTTCCCTTTATTCCATCCCACAAAATCCCTGCCGCTTCTATAATTTTTCCTTGCACAATGCTTTTCCACACGCCTTTCATATCGAGCTCATAACCGGGAAAAAGTTGATCCATCCCCTTTTCCACCTCGCCCATCCCATATTGATCCCATGTACCCGTAAGATCGATTTCGAAAGCGGCTGCCTGTACCGGCTTGTACGGAATAAATGAAACGGCAAAAACAAGAAAAATAATAATCGCTATTCTTTTCATCCAGCAATCTCCTGTATGCTCCCTATGATGGCAAGCAATATAGGCATCCCTGCCGCCAGTACCGACAGCTTGCCAAAAGTCTCTATCTGCCCGGCAATCGAAGAATAACCCGCATCCTTGCATATACCGGAACAGAATTCGCAAATATAAGTGATTCCTATTACTTTTAACAGAATGCGGAAGTAAACCTCTTTTCCCCCGATATACTGTTCCATTTCCTTCATGCTTTCAAAAATAGAAGAAATACCGGATACCGCAAAGGAAAAAATGAGCAGACAGACCGCAAAACCAATATAGAGGCCGAATTCCGGTTTATGACTTTTAAACTGCAGAGCGATCATAACGCCCGCCACTCCCAGCAGACCGATCCTCAATACTTCCATACACACCTCCTACAGTTCGAACAGGTTTTGAATCATAACGAACAGATCATAGATATATGGCACGATCCATGTGAGGACAAGGATAAGCCCTGCAAGGCTGATTAAAAATGCATGCTCTTCTCTTCCGCTATGTTTTAAAATCTGGCTTAATATCGTAATTAAAATGCCAACCGCCGCAATTCTGAATATCAAACTAACGCTCATACCGTTCCCCATTTCCGTATTGTTTTTGTATCCGCCTCCGCCGTAAAATATTTCTTCTACAGCAGTATAATAGCAAGCACCAGCCCTCCCATTATGCTAAGGCTCATGACCACCTTACACTTATCCGTCATATCCTTTTCCATCCTCTTTATGGAAATATCCAGCTTATATATATATTGCTCCACAGCCTGTATCTGCATCTTCTCATCGGCATATCCGATACAGCTTCCAAAATCTAAAAAAAGTCTTTTATCTTCCCCGGCAATGGACAGTTTCCTCATGCATATGTTCATTTGCCTGTGCCAGATATCTAAAAACAACTCCCCATGATCGGCCGTCATTTCTTCCCTGACGGCAAACAGCGCGCTCCGATATGGTTCCCCTGTCCTGTTCCCTATTCTAAGGCATGCCTCGGGAATGGGCGCCTTGCTATAGGCAATCTCACTTTGGAACATCTGGAAGATCTGCCTGATCCGGTACAAATCATCCAAATTCTTTTTCAGCCTTTCTTTCGCTGACCATCCGCTTCCTATGCATCCCACCATCAAAAGAACCACCCCGGCAAATCTCAGCATATCCGGCAGTCTCCATGAAAAATCGCCTTTATTCCATGTTTTCCTTCCTTTTTTTCAAGAACAATATATCTGGAAAAAATCTTCTTTTCCTGAACCCCCATAAATAATTCCTTTCCCATAACATCCTCCAGCGAATCCCCATGTACTGTCGCGATCATCCGGCTTCCGCACTGCAAGGCCCGGCATACCGCCTTAATATCTTCGCCGCTCCCCAGCTCATCCACCGCCAATACCTGGGGAGACATCGAACGGATCAACATCATCATGCCAAGCGCTTTCGGGCATCCATCCATAACGTCCGTACGTACGCCGATATCATTCTGCGGGCACCCCATGTAGCAGCCCGCGATTTCGGACCGCTCGTCCACCACAGCTACATTCATCCCCCTCCCATAGCGGTTCCCATCCGATATCTGCCTTACCATATCCCTGAGAAGAGTTGTCTTGCCGCAGCCCGGCGGAGAAATCAGAAGGGTATCCTGTAACTTTCCATTTTCGTAAAGATAAGGCATGACGGAGTCCGCCGCCCCTTTTATTTCATGGGAAATACGGATATTCATAAATTGAATATTTTTTATATTCCGTATTTTTCCATTCTCTTCCAATATGGCCTGTCCTGCCATTCCGACCCGGTGCCCGCCCGGAATGGTCAGAAAGCCCTGCCTGATTTCATCGGAAAAAGCATAAACGGAATAATTGCAGATATGGTTTAATACCGCTTCCATATCCTGCTCTGTCATCCTGTCCGCCTTTTTTATATCGGAAACCAACCGTCCGTTTTTATCGAGGAAATATTCCTTTCCTCTGATCATAAGAATGATTTCCCTATGCGCCCTGAGACGAATCTCCCATAGCCCGTCCGCCTCTTCGGCTGCCTCTCTCCATTGATCCCTCATATAATCCGGGAAAATGCGCAGTATTTCCATGCTTTTTTTCATTCCTATCCCCCGTACCAGTCAGATTTGCCTGTCCATTAGTTCCTATCTCAATATATGAGGCGTTGTCCAAGTTATTCCTAAATTTTTGTATCTAAAAAAATACATAGAGTTTTTCTCTTTTTATAGACAACAAAGGGTAAAAATGGTATTATATTTTCAAGAAACAGTAATCATTATTATTATTAATATAAGGAGGTATTTGTTATGTCGAATTCAGCTCAAGTTGATAATCTGGTAAATTTATTGGATGGATATGCAGAAAAAGGAGGACATCATCTGAACGTAAACGTTCTTAACAGAGATATGCTTCTGGACGCTCAAAAACATCCTGAGAACTATCCCCAGCTTACGATCCGTGTCAGCGGCTATGCCGTTAATTTCATTAAGCTGACTCCTGAACAGCAGGCAGATGTAATTAGCAGAACATTCCACGAAGCGATTTAACCCCCTAACAAATTGCTTCTTCTGTAGCAGAACAATGGACAGTGTGGCAAACGCACTGTCCATTGTCTTATTTAAGAAAAAAATCCGGAAACCAAAATGATCTCCGGATTTCTTTTTTATTTTATTTATTCAACGCTTAAACGTTAGGCAGCTGTTTTATTTCTGCGCTACATCCTTCATGGAAAAGCTGAGCCTTCCCATCTTATCTTTTCCAAGGCACACTACCGTCACTTTATCGCCCAGGGTAAGTACATCTTCCACTCTGTTGATTCTTTCCCTGGATATTTTGGAAATATGAACCATTCCTTCCTTGCCCGGCGCGAACTCTACGAAAGCGCCGAATTCTTTTATGCTAACTACGGTTCCTTTGAAGATCTGTCCTTCTTCAAAGTCTGTCGTAATAATCTTCACCATTTCCACGGCCTTGTCCATCATTTCCGTATCCGTGCCACAGATGGATACTTTTCCGTCGTCCGTAATATCGATTTTTACACCGGTACGGGCAATGATTTCATTGATGGTTTTGCCTCTCTGGCCTACCACGTCTCCGATCTTTTCAGGATCAATCTGGATGGAAACAATCTTCGGCGCATACGGTCCCACTTCTTTTCTCGGCTCCGCAATGGCAGGAGTCATGATCTCATTCAGAATGTACTCCCTGGCTTCTTTTGTCCTCCTGATCGCTTCCTCTACGATAGGTCTTGTCAGGCCATGAATCTTAATATCCATTTGGATTGCAGTAATACCGTCATGGGTACCGGCTACTTTAAAGTCCATATCTCCGAAGAAATCTTCCAACCCCTGAATATCCGTAAGAACGATATAATCATCATCGGTTTCTCCCGTCACGAGACCGCAGGAAATGCCGGCAACCTGCTTTTTAATCGGCACGCCCGCCGCCATCAGAGACATTGTGGAAGCACAGACAGATGCCTGAGAAGTCGATCCATTGGATTCAAAAGTCTCGGATACGGTACGGATCGCGTACGGAAACTCCTCGTCGGAAGGAAGCACCGGTATCAGCGCTCTCTCAGCCAGAGCCCCATGTCCTATCTCACGGCGTCCCGGTCCTCTGCTCGGTTTTGTTTCGCCTACCGAATAGGAAGGGAAATTATAATGATGCATATATCTCTTATTCACTTCATTTTCATCCAGCCCGTCGATCCTCTGCATTTCGGACAAAGGCGCAAGGGTTGTCACCGTACAGATCTGTGTCTGCCCGCGGGTAAACATCGCGGAGCCATGTACTCTCGGAATCAGATCCACTTCTGCAGCCAGCGGCCTGATCTGGGTGATCTCACGGCCGTCAGGACGCTTGTGGTCTTTCAATATCATTTTGCGGACTGTCTTTTTCTGATACTGGTATACCGCTTCGCCCAGCATTCCCAGCCACTCTTCGTTTTCTGCGAAAGCCTCTTCCAGTTTTTCCGTGATCTTTCTGATATTTTCCTCTCTTACCTGCTTTTCATCGGTAAATACTGCCTCTTCCATTTCTTCCGGAGAAACAATCTTTTTGATTTCCTCAAACATTTCCTCCGGTACGGCGCAGCTTGTATATTCATGTTTTGCTTTTCCTGTTTCCGCTACGATTTTTCTGATAAACTCTATCAGCGTCTGATTGATTTCATGAGCCATGTAAATCGCTTCCAGCATCTTCGCTTCCGGCACTTCATTTGCTCCTGCCTCAATCATAATTACTTTTTCACTGGTAGATGCGACAGTCAGGTTCAAATCCCCTACTTTCCACTCTTCCTGGGATGGATTCACGACAAATTCCCCGTCAATCATTCCGATCTGCGTCATCGCGCACGGGCCGTCAAAAGGAATATCGGAAATACAAGCGGCGATCGCAGAACCGATCATTGCCACCAATTCCGGACGGCAGGACGGGTCTACGCTCATGACCATATTGTTTAAAGTAACGTCATTTCTATAATCCTTCGGAAACAGCGGACGCATCGGCCTGTCGATGACACGGCTTGTCAATACGGCGTTTTCCGACGCCTTTCCTTCTCTCTTATTAAATCCGCCCGGAATTTTTCCTACGGCATATAATTTTTCTTCATATTCCACGCTTAAAGGAAAGAAATCAATTCCCTCCCTCGGTTTTTCAGAGGCCGTCGCCGTACAAAGCACGGTAGTTTCTCCATACTGCATAAAAGCACAGCCGTTCGCCTGCTTCCCCACTCTGCCGATATCGACTTTTAACGTTCTCCCGGCAAGATCCATTGTAAATGTCCTGTAATTGTTCTCCATTAAATTTCTCTCCTTCCTGTCTTCCCATAACCATGAGGAAAAGGCGGACAGCCTGCCCTCTCAGCCTGCATCCGCCTTCTTAACATCCACTCATTACTTTCTGATTCCAAGTTTACCAATTAAAGTACGGTATCTTTCAATATCAACTTTCTTAAGATAGTCCAAAAGTCCTCGCCTCTGGCCAACCATCTTAAGAAGCCCTCTTCTTGAATGATGATCCTTCGGATGATTCTTTAAATGCTCCGTCAATTCCTGGATCCTTGCAGTCAATACTGCGATCTGAACTTCCGGTGAACCGGTATCACCCTCGCTTCTTGCATATTCCTTGATAATCTCTGTCTTTTTTTCCTTCGAAATCACTGTTATTCCTCCTCTTTTTTCTTACACCGGATACTAAGAACAGGTCGGAGTCGTCCTATATCCGAGTATCGGCCAAATTTCATACTTGCTTATTCTACCATAATTTCCATTCCGTGTAAATACCCAAATTCATTACGGCAGCACTCTTACTACCTTCGCCGGTGTCCTATAATTATAATTAGATATCTTAATCCCTGTTTTCGGGCTGCTGGCATGAACTACCTGGCCTCCGCCGATATACAATGCCACATGGTTAATGCGCCCGCCCTTTGCATAGAAAATCAAATCGCCCGGCTGCGCCTCCGCCATGCTGATCTTCCTGCCGGCGTTTGCCTGGGAACCGGAAGTTCTCGGCAGGGATATTCCGTATTTTTTAAATACGCTCAGAACAAAACCGGAACAATCCGCTCCTTTTGTCAGGCTGGTTCCTCCCCATACATAAGGATTCCCTATAAACTGCTTTGCATATTGGCAAAGATCAACTCTCACATCCGATACGCCCTGCCCATACATCAGTTCCGTTAATGTAATGGCGGAACCAAGTTTTTCCTCTATTTTTACAAATTCTGCCGAAACGTAGTTTTCTTCATCATCTATCATGATCTTTACCCAATCGTCCAGCTCCTCCACTACTTCCAGTTCTTCTCCGCTTGGAACAAGCGTAATGACTTCGCAGTCCGTATTCGGCTGTTCTCTTACTTTTAAGCTGGTCGTATTTACAACCGCCACTTTGGATATTTGCTCCATGGCGCGTTTCTTCGCCTCCCAGCCGTCTAAAAGAAATTCACTTTTTACATATCCTTCCACTTTTCCGGATCTGATATAGGTCCATTCCCCTTCTTCCGATATCAGCTCGCACGCCGCATTGCTTGGAAGCTTTCCTATCAGTTTGCCGTCCTCCGCAGGTACTTTGCGTATATTCAGATTATCGTCCACATTGGATATTCCAAGATTCGTATATCCCCACAAAGCGCCTTCCGCCTGTCTGGCCGCCGACTTGTACTCTTCCACCGATTTCTCCGACTCCAAAAGAGCTAACGCTCCCACTGGTTCTCCAAACGCTTCTTCGATCGAATGATTGGAATCTTCCGATAAGTTTCCGTTTTCCGCCGCATGTACGGTTCCTCCGCCTGTCATTAATGCTCCTGCTATACATAATACCGCCATACCTGCTAATTTATGTCTCATAGAACAACCATGCCTTTCTGTCATATATTACAAATTTATTACATTTATTACAAGGTTATTATAACAACAGAATTCCCGGCTGTCAAATAAAAATCCACGGAAATTTCAGGAAATTCCCGTGGGTCTTCTATTACGATTGAATCGTCTGTTCATAAATCTTCTATTCACTACTCTTCTTCCGGATCTGCATTCAGAATCGAAAAGGCAATGTTGGTGGCATGATCGGCCACTCGTTCCAGCCCTGATACGATATCCGAAAACAGCATACCCGCCTCCGGGCTGCATTCGTTCCTTGTCAGGCGTCCTACATGCTCCTTCTGCAGTTCTCTTTCCTTCTCGTCCACCGCATCTTCCAAATGCATAATATCCTCCAAATGTTCCTCCGTACCGCTGGAAAACATTTCTACGGCAAACTGTATCAGCGTATTGACCATATCCACCATTTCTCCGAGGCCTCTCTGCGCTTCCTTGCTGAATCCTACGCCGGTGCTGATGCGCTGCTTTGCGGAATCCGCAACATTCTCCGCATGGTCGCCGATGCGCTCAATATCGTTTACCACATGGAATAATGCACCGATGCTCTTTAAATCTTCGATCGGCAGGGTCGCCTGATTGATCTTCACGAGATAATTGGTAATCGCATGGTTCAAAAAGTTAATATTTTTCTCCACTTCATAGACTTCTTCAATATCTTCATTATCCAGCGTAATAAGGGCATTCATGGCACGGTTTAAATTCTCTGCCGCGAGTGAAGCCATTCTTTCAATCTCTTTCATTACTTCCACAACTGCCGTTGCCGGATTAAATACCACTTTTTCCCCTATATATTTCAACTGGAAGCTATCCCTGTAGCCCACCTTCTTATCATCGCCCGGCACAAGCACATATGTCAGTTTGACGATCAGATTGGAAAAGGGAAACAGCACGATTACCTGGAAGATTTTAATAATCGTATGCGCGTTCGCTACAAAGCGTCCCGCATTGTTGCCCGAAATCGACATGATTCCATCCAGCACCTGATTCATTCCTATCATCAGAATAATATACAGAAGCACCGTGCCGATGACATTGAAAAGAAAATGAATCATAGCTGCGCGCTTCGCATCCTTTTTTCCCGTAAGGGATGCCAGTACCGCAGAAGCACAAGCTCCGATATTACAGCCAAGGATGATGAACAGGCTGATGGGAAGGCCAAGCAATCCTTCGTTCGCCATAAGAAGCACGATACTTACCGTTACCGAAGAACTCTGGATAACTGCCGTCAGCACAGTTCCCATCAATACGGCGAGCAGCGGGCTGTCCAGCGATTTCAACAGATTCATCACTGCCGAGCTGTCTTTCATCCCTGCCATAGCTCCCGACATGCTGCTCAAACCCATGAATAAAACGCCGAAACCGACAATCACCTCTCCGATCTTTTCCGCATTCTGTTTTCCTTTGCCCAGCATCATCGTCAGCACTCCGGCAAGCAAAAATACCGGCGCTGCCTCGGACAGATTAAAAGAAACGAGCTGGGAAGTGATCGTAGTACCGATATTCGCCCCGTAAATAACCCCGGCCGCCTGATATAAGGACATCAGCCCTGAGTTTACAAAACTGACTACCATCACCGTACAGGCGGAAGAAGACTGGATAATACCGGTAAAAATAATTCCCACGATCAATCCGGTAAAACGGTTTGTCGTAAACACTTCAAGAATCGACCGAAGTTTTGCCCCCGCTACTTTCTCAATACTTTCGCTCATGACCGTCATTCCAAAAAGGAACAGTCCCAGCCCTCCGGCCATCGATAGTATAATCTCCACATTCATAATTTTTCTATCCTTTCATTTGTACACCCGTATGAAAAGCCATCCCTTCTTCCATATCCTTCATCATCTGTTCTTTTAATTCCGCTTTTCCATGAAACTTCCGCTCCGGGCGCTTAAACCTCAGAAGCTTTACCGTGATTTCTTTTCCATATATTTCTTCCCCAAATCCATAAATATAAGTCTCGGCTCCTATCTGTTCCTTTTCGCTGACCGTAGGCTTATAACCGATATTCGTGATTCCCTTATATTTTTCCCCGTCTATCCATACTTCCGAATAATATACTCCGTTCGGCGGAAGCAGCTTGCCAGGTTCCGGCAGAAGATTTACCGTCGGCATCCCGATCGTCCTTCCAAACCGTTTTCCATGCATTACCGTTCCCTTTATTCCATAAGGCGCTCCAAGCAGCACCTTTACTTCCTCCATATTTCCTTTTTCCACTTCTTCCCTCACATAAGTGGAACTGATTTCTCTTCCGTTATAACATACTTTTTCAACCAGCTGCAGTTCATATCCGCCGAAGGCTTCCATTGATCTGAGAAGCATATAATTTCCCGCGCCTTTCGCCCCAAAGGATACATCCGCTCCCGCCGCGATATAGGCTGACCGCATTCTGCGGACGAGTACCTCTTCGATAAAATCCTGCGGGTCCATCGCCGCCGTTTCATAAGTCAATGGAAACTCGATCAGAATATCGATTCCCATCTCCAAAAAAGCCGCCCTTTTTTCTTCCCTTGTCATCAGTTCTTTTACGGAAGACATTCCGAACAAAACGGCGGGAGGCGGATCAAAAGTAAATACCACGGACTTCAATCCCTGCTTTTTCTGTTCCAGTATGCAGCGGAGCAATTTTTGATGTCCCAGATGGATACCGTCAAATTTGCCCACTGCCACGGCGCTCTTTTCTTCTATCCCAAAGTCTGTCGTACTATGAATGATCTGCATCTGCTGTTAATTCTCCATAAACATTTTCACCGGCAGAAAACGCCCGTCCTCCGGCCTGTATTTATAAATGCCATAGAACCTGCCTTCCTCATTATACACCCTGACTTCTTCCTCCGGTATATATTTTTTGCCTTCTTTTACCATATTCCGATAAAAAGCGTTGCCATTATCAATCAGTTTCTGGTATTTCCGTTCCACCGTCGCCGTCCCATACTCCGCGAATACCGCGTCCACCGGCAGAATACTGTCCTGCAAACTCCCCTCATCTCTCCGCCTCTCGATCTCCGAAAGCCGGAGCGCATTCTCTGCACAAAAAATGCCCGCTTTTGTTCTCTCCAGCGAAACCATAATGCCGCCGCATCCTAGTTTCTGTCCGATATCATGGCAAAGGGTTCTGATATAAGTTCCTTTGGAACAGGCAACCCGTATGGAAATACAGGGAAGAGCCATTTCCTCTATTTCCAGATCGCAGATCCTGACCATCCTTGGACTGCGTTCTATTTCTTTTCCTTCCCTGGCAAGCTGGTACAGTTTCTTCCCGTTCACCTTGATCGCCGAATACATCGGAGGAATCTGTCCGTATTCACCCAGAAAAGACATAACCGCCCCGGCGGCCTCTTCTTCTGTCACCTGCACTTCGCTCTGTTTCAATACTTTCCCCGAAGCGTCCTGGGTATCCGTTTCCTTCCCAAGCAACATCTTTGCCCGGTATTCCTTATCCGTATCCGTAAGCATACCGCACAGTTTGGTGGCGCTGCCGAGGCAGACAGGCAGGACGCCAACCGCATCCGGATCCAAAGTACCGGTATGGCCGATTTTTTTTTGTTTCAGGATGCCTCTCAACTTTGCCACCACATCGTGGGAAGTATAGCCGGCCTCCTTATATACATTTATCATTCCGTTGTACATCTGTTTTTCTCCGCTGTCCGCCGGATCATTCCCTGACGGCCTTCTTCAGCTGCCTTTCAATATGTAACGTCAGATTATTTACCACATCGTAAAATGTACCGTTCATCGTACATCCTGCTGCCCTCTTATGTCCGCCGCCGCCAAAGTATACGGCAATCTCCGCCACATCCACTTTTCCCTTGGAACGCAGACTCACCTTATACTCCAGCACTCCTGTCTGATAGGTAAAAATCGTGCATTCCACATCTTTTGTCTGATTGAGCTGGCTAACGATCCCTTCCAGATCCTTCGCATCCGCATGGTAAAAATCCAACGTTTTCTTTTCTATTCCGCTGACGATGCATTTCCCGTCCATAATAAGAATGCTTTCCAGGAGAGCCCGCCCCAGGAGAAGCGTCTGCACATAAGTTTTCTCATAAAATGTCCGGTCTATGATCTCTGAAAAATCAAATCCGAAAGCAACCAGTTTGGATGCGATCGCCAAAGTTTCCGGCGAAGTGCTGGAATAGCGGAACACTCCTGTATCATGCACAATCCCGATATAAATTGCTTTTGCAATTTCCACATCCAGCTTTTCTTCCTCTATCGCACGAAAGATCAGTTCGCTGGTAGAACTCGCGTGGGGATCGATATAATTGACGGTTCCACATCCTTTGTTACTGATATGGTGGTCGATATTGACCGTCTTTTCTGCACGGTCAAACAACGGCTGTGCCGCGCCCAGCCGCTCCTTCACCGTATCCAGCGCAATAAAAACGTCCAAATCCCTGTCATAGCTTCCGCCTTCCATCACGTCCGTACGAATCTTATCGATATCCTTTATGCAATGAAATACTTCCGACGGACGTTCCAGAAACAGTTCCACCGACTTTTCAGGAAATACCTTCCTCAAATACAAGTATAGCGCCATGCATGCCCCCACACAGTCCCCGTCGGGGCGGATATGCCCGCCGATTCCTATACTCTCCGCGTCCTTTACAACTTCTTCTATTTTCATTCTCCGCCTCCGTTTACTTCATTGATCAATCTGGACATATTTACGCCGTAGGCAATGGACTGATCCATAATAAAAGTGATTTCAGGCGTATTGCGCAGGTTCACTTCTTTCGCCAGCTGATTCTTAATATAACCCGTCGCGCTCTTTAAGCCTTCCAGCGTATCCTTCTGCATCCCTTCTTCGCCAAGAACGCTGATCCACGCTTTGCATGTTTTTAAATCCGGCGATACTTCCACCGCCACCACGGAAGTCAACGGGCTGATACGGGGGTCTTTGATCCCTCCCCGTATAATTTCCGCCAGCGCCTTCTGCACTTCCCCGTTGATTCTCGTATTCTTTATGCTGTTCTTTCTCATAAATAATATATACTCCCTTATTTCTTCCTATCTGGGCACTTCTACCATAATATATGCTTCTACAATATCCAATTCCTGCATCTGGTCAAAGCCGTCAAATACCAGACCGCATTCGAAACCGGCCTTCACTTCCTTTACATCGTCTTTGAAACGTTTTAAAGAACTGAGCGCGCCCTCATAAATCTGCTCGCCTTCCCTTGTAATACGTATCTTGCAGTCGCGTTTGAATACACCATCCAAAATATAGGAACCGGCAATATTACCCACCGCAGAAGCTTTGAATATCTGGCGCACCTCCGCATGGCCGACAACTTTTTCTTCGAAAATAGGATCCAGCATCCCCTTCATGGCTGCTTCGATATCTTCGATCGCCTGATAAATTACTTTGTAGAGCCTGATATCCACGCCTTCCCTCTCGGCAACCGTTTTTGCCATGGCATCCGGCCTTACGTTAAAACCGATAATGATCGCCGAAGACGCGGAGGCCAGGGATACATCGGATTCCGTAATAGCTCCTACGCCTCCATGAATGCATTTTACGACTACTTCTTCGTTGGAAAGTTTCAGCAGACTTTGTTTTACCGCCTCCACGCTTCCCTGGACATCCGCCTTGATGATCAGGTTCAGTTCCTTCAAATTGCCCGCCTGGATCTGTGTAAAAAGATCGTCCAGGGACATCTTTGATTTTGTATCTTCCAGCATTCTTTCCTTGTTTTGCGCTAAATATGTTTCCGCATAGGATTTTGCCGTTTTATCGTTTTCATGGGCAATAAATACTTCTCCTGCACTGGGTACATCGGAAAGGCCTAATATCTCCACAGGCGTAGAAGGCAATGCCTCTTTCACCCTTCTTCCCTTATCGTCGATCATCGCCCTCACTTTTCCGTGGCTGGATCCCGCAGAAATGAAATCTCCCACGTGAAGCGTACCTTTCTGAACCAGTACCGTTGCCACAGGGCCTCTTCCTTTATCCAGTTCCGCTTCAATAACAAGTCCTCTGGCGCGTCTCCTGGAATTTGCTTTTAATTCCAGAATTTCCGCCGTAAGAAGAATCGTTTCCAACAACGTATCAATACCTTCGCCGGACTTTGCGGATACCGGTACAAACTCCGTGCTTCCGCCCCAGTCTACCGGAATCAGTTCATATTCCGTCAGCTCCTGTTTTACCCTGTCAATATTCGCATTGGGCTTATCGATCTTGTTCACCGCAACGATGATTTCAATACCGGCAGCCTTGGCATGGTTAATAGCCTCTATTGTCTGAGGCATAACGCCATCATCCGCAGCTACGACGAGAATCGCAATATCGGTAGAATTTGCCCCTCTCATCCTCATCGCAGTAAACGCCTCATGGCCCGGCGTATCCAGGAAAGTAATCTTCTCCCCGCCGGCCTTTACCGTATAAGCGCCGATATGCTGGGTAATCCCGCCAGCTTCTTTATCCGTGACGTTCGTTTTCCGGATCGCATCCAGCAGGGACGTCTTTCCATGATCGACGTGTCCCATAACGCAGATAACCGGCGGACGTTTTGTCATATCTTCTTCTTTTTCTTCTTCTTCTTTCAAAAGTTCCTCGATAACATCAACCTTTTCTTCTTTCTCACAAATGATGTCATATTCGATCGCAATATTCTCCGCCTCTTCAAAGGAAAGTTCCGAATTCACAGTAACAATCTGTCCCTGCAAGAACAATTTCTTGATGATCACGGACGGCTGCATCTTCATCTTATCCGCCAGTTCCTTGATGGTCAGGGAGTCGGGAACAACGATTACTTTGATCTGCTCTTCCTTTGCCTCTTCCATCTTTTTCTCAGGCTTAATAAATCTTCCGGCTTTATTCTTGCCGGATATCTTCATGTCGTCCTCTTCATAGATCAGATCTTTCTTGGAACGTTTATCTTTTTCCTGACTGATTCTGCGTTTTTCCTCATCCCTATGCTTCTCCTGATCTTTGACAGGGTTCTCCGGCATGAATCCTTTAGGAGCCGCAGGCTTTCTGAATCGATTGTCCTGCCCTCCATTTCCCCTGTTAGGGCGCTCATTATTTCCACCAAACCGGTTATGATTCTGGCCGCCAGCATTACCGCGCCTATCCCCTTGATTACCTTGATGATTTTCAAAAGGTCTGCGATTCTGGCCATCCGTCCTCCGTCCGTCATTCCTATTATTGCTCCTGTTTTCATTTCTATTCTCGCCTCTGTTTTCCTGCCGCCGCTGCTGTTCCCCGTTTCTCGGTCTGTCCTGCCCTTCCGGTCTGCCGCTCCGTTCCGGCCTCTCCTGTCTTTCCGGCCTGAAATGATCCGGCCTCTTTGCCTGTTCCTGTTCACGGCTTGCCACAGGCGTGCCAGCCGTCTGTTCCGGCCTGGATGCTTTTACCTCAGGTGCCGGCTCCGGCCTTCTGTTTTCCGTCTTTGCCGCCGGTTTCTGATCCCTCTTCGGCATATTGTTATGGGCAGGTACCATAGTAACAGGGGGCGTAGGAGAAGGAGGCGTCAACGGTTTGACTGGCCGGTAAGGCGCCATTTTCTCCTGTTTGTCCTGTCGTCCATAATTCCCCTGTCTCTGCCCGCTTGCCGCCTGAGGTTTTTTGTCTCCTGCCGGCTTTGGCTTTTGCCCCGGCATCTTGCTGTTATGAGGATTGCTCACAAAAATTATTTTTTTCTTCTTTTTCGGTGCTTCGTTTCCCGCTCCTCCCTCTTTCGTCATCGGTTTCTCCTCTTTCATCTCCATTTTTTCGGTTTTTTCTTCTTTCTTTTCCGGTGCCTCCGGTTTATTCTTCTTAAAGTGCGTTCTTACCAAAGCCGCCGCCTCTTCTTCAATGGAACTTTGGGCCGCTTTTACATCAATTCCTTTTTCCTGCAAAAAAGCTATTAGTTCTTTGCTCTGTTTATCTAATTCCTTCGCAAGTTCATGTACTTTCATTTTCGCCATGCTCACTACCTCCGTCTTCTTGTTCAACCGCTTCCAACTGCTTTTTTATGGATCTTGCAAACCCTTCATCCGTAACAGCCAATACCGCCCGTTCTTCTTTTCCCATGGCATGACCCAGCTCTTCCTTTTTTCCATAACGGAATATAGGCGCTCCATAGAAACTACACATGTTACGAAACATTTTCACCGTATTATCCGACGCATCTTTGCTCACAATTACCATTGCGGCCCGGCCGCTTTTTACCGCCTTTTCGGTAGCAAAGCTTCCGCTCACCGCATTTCTGGATCTTACTGCCAGTCCGAGCAATGAATATATTTTATTCACCTTTTTCAAACTCCTTTTCCAGATTATCGTATATCTCATCGGGGATACTCATTTTCAGAGACCGTTCCAGCCCTTTGTTCTTTCTTGCCTTTTTCAAGCACTCCCTTTCCATACAAAGATACGCGCCTCTCCCGTTTTTCTTTCCTGTCATATCCAGGATGATGCCATCCTCCGCTGTCTTCAGGACTCTCATCATCTCCTTCTTGCCCTTCATCTTTGAACATCCGACACATTGCCTCAAAGGGATCTTCTTTGCCATACGCTCCTCTTTCCCGTTATTGATTATTCGCTCCATGCGGTTTCGTCCGCTTCATCTTCCACCGGCTCCTCTTCCATGATTCCTTCTTCATCCAAAGTCTCTTCCTTCCCGGATGTTTCCTCTTCGAATGCCCCGTCCTGCGCCGCTTCTTCCAAAGGCTCTTCCGAGAAACCGTCTTCCGCGTCAAACTCTTCTTCGTATTCTCCCTCTTCATACTCATCATAGTCTTCCAGATAATCCTCGTAACGGAAGCCCGGAGCATCCTTGGCCTGAGTCTCGCTCTTAATATCTATTTTATAACCGGTCAGCCTTGCTGCCAGCCTTGCATTCTGCCCTTCTTTGCCGATCGCCAGGGACAACTGGTAATCGGGAACGACTACTTTCGCCGTTTTTTCATCCGGATCCGCAAATACGGCAACTATCTTCGCCGGAGACAAAGCATTCTGAATCAAATTCCCCGGATTTTCATCCCAGTTGATGATATCGATTTTTTCTCCTCTTAATTCCTCCACGATCGTGTTGACCCTGGAACCGTTAATGCCTACGCATGCCCCGACCGCGTCCACATTGGGATTGTTGGACCATACCGCCATTTTCGTACGGCTTCCCGCTTCTCTGGCAATACTCTTTATCTCCACCGTACCGTCTTTGATTTCCGTCACTTCCGATTCAAACAAACGCTTCACCAGTTCCGGGTGTGTACGGCTCACCAAAATGCGCGGGCCTTTCGGCGTATTTTTCACTTCCAATATATAGACCTTAATTCTCTCCGTAGGCTTGAATGTCTCTCCTTTTACCTGTTCGCTCTCATTTAAGATACCGTCCGCCTTCCCGAGATTAATGCTGATATTTCTTCCCACATAACGCTGTACGATACCGGTCACAATATCTTTTTCTTTCTCATAATATTGATTATAAATAACGCTTCTTTCCTCTTCACGAATCTTTTGCAGAATAACGTTCTTCGCATTCTGGGTCGCAATACGGCCAAACTCTTTGGACTTAATCTCTACATGGATAATATCGCCCGTCTGTGCCTGTTTGGATATTTTCAGGGCATCTTCCAAAGATATCTGAACGCAGTCATCTTCTACTTCTTCCACTACTTCCTTTTCCGCATAGCATAAGAAGTCACATGTCTCCTTATCGATTTCGACCTTTATGTTATCGGACTTTCCAAAATGATTTTTACAAGCTGTGATCAGGGAGTTTTCAATGGCCTCAAATAAGGTTTCTTTGCTTATTTCTTTTTCCTTCTCTAAGATATCCAACGCTTCCATCAATTCTTTGTTCATTTCCTTCTTTTCCTTTCTTCTTTTCCTCGTTAAAAATCAAGCGCTAATCTGATTACCGCAATATCCGCCTTTGCAAAAACCAGTTCCCGGCCTTCCGCCTCTATAGTGATGGAATTTTCATCATATGTTTTTAAAACACCGCTAAATTCCTTGCAGTTATCCACCGGCTTATATGTTTTCACTTCCACATCTTCCCCCAGGCTCTTTTCCAAATGTTTATCCTTTTTCAATGCCCTTCCCAGCCCGGGACTGCTCACTTCCAGGATATAGGCATCCTGAATAAAATCTTTTTCATCCAGCGCATCCGACAAAATCCGGCTCACCCGTTCGCAGTCGTTGATATCCACGCCGCCCGGTTTATCGATATATGCCCTCAAATAATAGTCGCTGCCTTCCCTTACATATTCCACGTCATAAATTTCCACGCCCGCCGCCTTCGCTATGGGCGCAAGCAGCTCTTCCGTTCTGCCTTCATATGTTTCCTTCCTGGACATACTCCCACCGATTCCTTTCCCCATATAGTTTTCATCCCCGCAAAAAGAGTGGACTCGCAAGTCCACTCTGATTAACGGTAACATATTATCTTCTTATTACTATAGCACCGGCAGTTGGAAAATGCAAGAAGAATTTTCATGCTGCTCCTTGTCCGGGCGTTGCCTTATTATCTGTTATTTATTCAGTCTGTTCCGTATCCGGTTCCACTTTCAGTGAAAATCCTTCATAAATTCCAACCGGCATATCTTCACCAAAAGAATACTGCTCTATTGTTTCTTTTTCGAATCTATATACCATAACCAAATCCTTTACAGGATCCACTATCCAATATTCTTTTACTCCAGCCGTTCGATATTTAAAAAGTTTTGTATAATAGTCCATATACTTACTGCTTTTCGAAACAATCTCAATCACCCAATCCGGCGCTCCATTGCATCCCCTGTCTGTTATTTTATTCTTATCGCATATTACAGATATATCCGGTTCTACATAATTTTTATCATTTTCATTTAAAAATACAGAAAACGGCGCAGGAAATACTTCGCATTCTCCATGATTGTGCTGAATATAGTTTCCTATTTCCCTGTCAAAAAAATGTACCAATCTTTGATGTTTTGTATTCGGCGGAGCCATAGCATAAAGCTTTCCATCAATTAACTCGGCCCGTTCCCCGTCCGGCAAAGCATAAATGTCATCTATCGTACAAATATCTTCTTTTCTCAATGTATCTATCACTTTCACCTCCAAACCTGATTTTATTATATCTGATAATCACAGAATATACAATTACAATATAAAATAACATCCAAAACAGCCGATACAATAAATGAAAGAAAAACAGGCGTCAATGAAAGGAGGTAACTTATGACCGATATGACACAAATGCTTCATTCCATGGAAAACGCCATGAGACTGCAAAACCAGGCCCAAGCGGAAAGAAGGGCTGAAAAGGCAGCAAAGGATAAAAAAGAATTCCAGGAAAAGCTGATGCGCGCCGCCTCCAGCGACATAGAACTCAGCGGCACCGCCTCAAAAGCGAAGGGTTCCGAGGACGCCGTTCAGCGGGACCAGCTGATCGGGCTTATGATGGCAGGTTTCTAACATCTGCAGAAAGATTGGGGAAAATATTTCTATTCTCCCCAATCTTTCATACTGATATTCATATCCACATCGGTGTCGATCCCGTTTACCTTCCCCGTGGAACTATATTGCCAAACGCTGAATTCATAAGGAAAATACAACGGTGTCCGGTAATAGGCAAACCACTTCTCGTACTCCTCCAACTGTTCCAGATCTACCATAAGCATAAAGGTCTTCAAATTGCCATAAATCATCGGCACATAGCCCGCCTCCCTGATACGGTCGCAAAAAGCGATACATACATTGGTCCAGTCTTGTTTCCCCATATTTTTCGTGCGGGGATTTTTCGTCGTTATTTCTTCCACATCCAGAACGATCGGATACGAAACATCATAATCCTTCAAATTTTCTAAGACAAATTCCGCTTCCTCGACGGCTTCTTCTTTGTTCAACGCCTGTGTGAAAAAATAAACGCCCACATTGACGCCGTTTTCCAGCGCTCCCTCCATATTATCTTCATAAGTTTCATCCAGCATCAGTTTTCCTTCCGTCGCTCCCCGTATTCCCAGCCGGATAAACGCATATTCCACGCCGTCCCCCGCCACCTTCTCCCAGTCGATCTCCCCCTGGTACCTGGAAACGTCGATTCCCTTTTTCGATAAAACTTCTCCGTCCGCCATGTATTCCAAAATATCATCTTCATTCATGACAAACTGATCCTCTATGTATGAATGATGCCTGATCGTATCCAGAACAGGGAAAAAATAATACCGGCTGTCAGCCGCAACCACGATCTCGCCCGGATAAAGTTCCCGCAGCATGGCGGAAGTTCCCTCGCCGTTCTCCATCATCGTCTTTACCCTTCCTAGAATATCTTCCTCCTTCTGTCTGGAAGCATCCGAAACCGCGGCGTTGATCATATCCGCTGTTTCCTCTTCCGTATATAATACGGTGTTGTTCATTTCCTCCACATATGCCGCCGCTTCGCTGATCTCCGTTTCCAACAGCCTGTTTTTTATCACCAGAAACAGACAGCCCGTCAAAGATCCAAGCGCTATGATACACAAAAATACCGGCAGGGCGATTCCCCGCCTTCTCCTTCTTTTTCTCCTTTTTGGCGGCATCCCCTCACCCGGGAATGTTTTCCCCGAAGGATAACTATGTAACTCCTCCCGATCCATATCCTGGATAAAAATATCATTGGTATTTCTATCATTCGTATTTCTATTGGAATAATCCCTGTGCTTCATCTGCATCCCCGCTTCTTTTCATCCGCCGTAACTTATCACATATTGCATACATTCCAAAAGCTATATTTTTTCGCTGAAATAACTCTTATAGCCCTCCCCGAATATTTCCGTTGCGCTGGTAACAATCATAAAGGCGTCCGGATCTTCTTCCTTTACAATGCCTTCCACGCGTGGAAACAAAGGTTTCTTTACCACACACATAATGATCTTTTTTTCTTTTCCGCTATATGCCCCTGCGCCGCTCAAATGGGTAACTCCCACATCCAGATCCGCCAGCAGTCTGTCCGTGATCTTCTCCTGGCAGTCGCTGATGATATAAACCAGCTTTGCGCCGTCCCTTCCATAAAGGACAACATCCAGAACAACGGCCGTAACTACCACTGCAATTCCCGCATACAATGCGGAATCGATATTCCGAAACACAAATCCGGAAATGGATACGATGCACACATCCGTTATAAAAAACAAAACTCCTGTCTTTAAATGGGGAAATTTCAGTCGGAGACATTTAATAATAATATCGGTTCCACCCGTCGTCGCCCCTCTCTTGAATATCGTTCCAATGGATACCGCAATCAAAACGCTTCCTGCAAGAGCCGCCAGCAGAATATCATCCGTCGCCGCCCCAAAAGGTGCCAGAAGATTTGTAAACAGGGAAGTCATCGCGATGGCATAAAAAGTGGAAATAATAAAACGAACCCCGAATTTCCATACTCCTAAAAGAACAATAGGCACATTGAGCAGGAGTATAAGAGTTCCCGTTTCCAGCGGTATCGCACGGCTTAACAGAATCGCAATTCCGGTTACTCCTCCCGGAGCGAGATCATTCGGATCAATAAACAGGCTGACCGCCGCCCCATAAATCACCGATGCCAAGGTAATGATCATATAGTCCAGGGCAATTTCCCCGATTGATTTTTTCGTTTCCCTTTTTTTCTCATACTCCTGTTCGATTTTTACAAGATATCTTTCTTCCGCTGCCTGATCCGCTGACTTCTCTTTCATATACAAACTCCGGTTTCGTTTTCTGGATACTAACATAAGATTGCCATTCCCGGTATTTCCTATACCTCAAAACCAATCTTTCTATATCTATATATTCGTTCTGACTACCTTGGGCTGGTATCCGCTCTCATGCAGGGCGTCAATGATCTGCTTCTTATGTTCGGAGCCGAAGGCTTCCAGCGTAATGCGCAGCTCCACTGCCGCATTCCTGTTAATGGATACAAACTGGTTGTGTTCCAGCTTGATTACATTGCCGTTTTGTTTCGCGATCACATCCGCTACATGGCTCAACTCGCCCGGCCTGTCTGGCAGAAGCACGGATACCGTAAAGATCCTGTCACGGAGGATAAGACCCTGCTGCACGACGGAAGACATGGTGATCACATCCATATTTCCCCCGCTTAAAATGGACACTACCCTTTTATCCTTTACGTTGAGATGTTTCAACGCCGCCACCGTAAGAAGACCGGAATTTTCCACAACCATTTTATGATTTTCCACCATATCCAGAAATGCGACTACCAGCTCTTCATCTTCCACTGTGAGAATATCGTCCAAATACTCGCATAGATAGGGGAATATCTTCGTTCCCGGCGTCTTTACCGCCGTACCGTCCGCAATCGTGCTGACATAATCCAATGTCATTACTTTTCCTTCTTTTATCGAGGCCTGGAGGCAGTTCGCTCCCGCCGGTTCCACGCCAATCACTTTGATTTTTGGATTCAGCAGTTTCGCAAGCGTTGATACGCCGGTCGCCAATCCTCCTCCCCCGATGGGAACCAGGATATAATCCACGAGAGGAAGTTCTTTAAAAATTTCCATGGCAATCGTCCCCTGTCCGGTGGCCACAGCCAGGTCGTCGAAAGGATGAATGAAAGTATATCCTTTTTCTTCTGCCAGTTCATAGGCGCGGCCGCATGCCTCGTCATACACATCACCGAACAGAACTACTTCCGCCCCATAGCTTTTCGTCCGGTTTACTTTGATCAGGGGCGTCGTATTGGGCATTACTATGACCGCCTTCACTCCGTGGCATTTTGCCGCATAAGCAACGCCCTGGGCATGGTTTCCGGCGGAAGCCGTAATCAATCCCCGTCTGCGTTCCTCATCCGTCAGAGTACTCAGCTTATAATATGCGCCCCGCACTTTATATGCCCCTGTAAACTGCATATTTTCCGGCTTCAAATATACTTTATTCCCAGTCTGCGCGCTTAGATAGCTGCTGTATACCAGTTTTGTCTCCTGCGTCACCTGCCTGACCACTTCCGAAGCTTCTTCAAATTTATCCAGCGTCAACATTTCCTCCGTCACTTGTCCTACCTCCTGTATTCCGCTTTATCCCTCTTCCTCCGTCTGCCTGATATCAAACAGAGCGTTTACAAACTGATCCGAATCAAATTTTTGCAGATCCTCCAAGGTTTCCCCCACCCCGATATATTTAACGGGGATATGCAGCTCCGATTGTATGGCTACGGCGATGCCTCCCTTTGCGGTTCCATCCATCTTCGTTAAAATAATTCCCGTCAGGTCGGTCACTTCTCCGAAGTCGATCGCCTGTTTCAAAGCATTCTGTCCGGTCGTGCCGTCCAATACCACCAGATTTTCTCTGTATACTCCCGGAAACTCCCTGTCAATTACGCGGTTTATCTTTTTCAGTTCTTCCATCAAATTCTTTTTGTTATGCAGCCGTCCTGCCGTATCGCATATCAATACATCCACATTCCTCGCCTTCGCCGCATTTACCGCATCATAAATAATGCTGGCCGGATCGGAGCCTTCCGCTCCCCTGATAATATCCACTCCCGCCCGGTTCGCCCATTCGCCAAGCTGTTCTCCGGCCGCCGCACGGAAAGTATCCGCTGCCGCAATCAATACCTTGCGCCCCTGGTCTTTCAATATCCCCGCCAGCTTGCCGACAGATGTGGTCTTTCCCACTCCGTTCACACCTATGACAAGTATGACCGACTGCTTATGCTCAAATTCATAAGCCGTCTCCTCCACTCTCATCTGCTCCTTGATACTTTTGATCAAAAATTCCTTGCACTCCGAAGGCTGTTTGATATGATTTTCCTTCACTTGTGCCCGCAGTTTTTCAATAATGGAATTTGTCGCATTCACACCGATGTCCCCGATGATCAATATCTCTTCCAGTTCTTCATAAAAATCTTCATCAATGGCCGAAAATCCGTTAAAAACGGAATCAATTCCATTTACGATATTATTCCTTGTCTTTGTAAGCCCATCCTTCAATCTGCTGAAAAATCCTTTTTTCTCTCCGCCCATCATGCTTCCTCCATTTTTACTGCAAAGCCCTAATCATCCAGCTCCTTGTCAATCAAATTAACGCTTACCAGCGTGGACACGCCTTTTTCCTGCATCGTAATGCCATAAAGCCTGTCCGCTTTCTCCATTGTACCACGTCTGTGAGTAATTACAATAAATTGTGTATGTTTTGTCAGCTTATGCAAATATTTTGCAAACCTTCCCACATTATTCTCATCCAGAGCCGCCTCGATCTCATCCAAAAGACAGAAGGGCGACGGTTTCAGGTTCTGGATGGCAAATAAAAGCGCGATGGCCGTCAACGCCTTTTCCCCTCCTGACAGCTGCATCATATTTTGCAGTTTCTTTCCCGGCGGCTGCGCGATAATGCGGATGCCAGCCTCCAGAATATCCTCCTCTTCCATCAGCTCCAAAGTTCCCTTTCCTCCGCCGAACAGTTCCTTAAACACTTTATCGAACTCCCTGCCGATCTCCGCAAATTTTTCTTCGAATTGTCTGCGCATGGCGGTATCCAGTTCCTCGATAATATTTAACAGCGTTTTTTCCGCTTCCACCAGATCGTCATGCTGATTTTTCAGGAACAGGTATCTCTCCATCAGGTTTTTATAATCCTCTATCGCATTGACATTCACATCCCCTAATTTTCGAATCTGTTCCTTCAATGAAGCCGCCTCTTTTTTCATGGAAGAAAGCTCCGTCATGCTTTCGTCCCTCATGGACGCCGCGTCGGAAAGCGTAATCTCATATTCGTTCCACATGTAATTGATCTGGCTTTCTATGGATTCCTCCAGTTTTTCCCGCTGGGCGTTCAGCCTGTATACTTCCTTATCAAGCGCGGACATTCTTTCCGCCAGTTCTTCTCTCGTCGCAAAGAAATTCTTTTGTTTTGCGGACAGGCCTTCCCTTTCCGTAATTTCCTCTTTTAAACGGACTTCCGCATCGGACCGGAACGTATCGGAAGCCGCGATGGTATTTTCGATCTCCAGAATATTCTGTCTCTTCCTCTCCGCTTCCGCGGCGCTGTTCTCCAATCCCTCTTCCACCTGGGCCAGTTCTGCGGCAAAACGTTTGATTTCTCCGTCGATACGCTCCACATTCTGCCGGTGGAATTCCTGGCGCTGAAGCATTTTTTCCGCCTCCACTTCCCATTTGGAAACTTCTTTTGACTGCTCGGATTCTCCTTTTCTTTGCTCTTCCAGTTCTTTCTGGAATTCCTGGATCTGCTTCTGCACATTGGTTTCCAGGCGTTCGGACTCCTCCAATTCCCTGACGATGGCTTCCTTCTCTGACCGGATCTCCAATATTTTTTCTTCGATTTCCCTCTCTTCGTTTTTCAGTTCCCCGAAGCCTTCCTCCGTTTCGTTTTTCCGTTCCTGCGCCTTGATCACATTCATCCTGGCCGTATTCTGTTCAATAAATTTATCCTGCAAGCCGGATTTGGTATTTTCCAGCTCCATCCTCAGCCTGTTTCTTTCCTTCTTTGTATTTTCGATATCCTCCAGCAAGCCGTCTATTTTCGTCAGATATTCCTTTACCTTTGCGGCCAGTTCTTCCATTTCCCTTCTTCGTCCGAGAAGGTTGCTGCTGTTTTTAAAAGCGCCGCCGCTGATAGCGCCCCCCGGTACAAGAAGCTCCCCTTCCAGCGTCACCATACGGATTCCGTAGTGGAATTTCCTCGCTATTTTCACCGCATGATCCACATGATCCACCACGACGATCCTTCCCAGCATCGCTTTGGCCACATCCTGGTATTTTTTATCCGTTTTTACCAGACTGTCCGCCATTCCTACCACCCCTTCTTCTTTCAGGGCCTCCGAATGTTTGAATTCCTGTGGTTCCGTGATGCTTGTCAAGGGAAGGAATGTAGCCCGTCCTGCCTTATGTTTCTTTAAAAAGGCAATCATCCTCTTTGCCGTGCCTTCGTCTTCCGTGACAATATTCTGAATATTTCCGCCAAGAGCCGTTTCTATGGCCGTCTCATATTTTTTATCCACCTTTATAATATCGGCTACGACCCCTATAATTCCTTTTTCTTCTTCCTTGCACTCCATCACTCGTTTTACGCTGCCGCCATAACCGTCATACCGCTCCGTCAGGTTGGCCAGTGCATCCAGCTTCGATTTCTCCTGATGATAAACGACCTGGGCGTCGCGCAGCTGTTGGTCCCTCCCCGCCAGTTCATCATGAAGCCCCCCCAGCTTTTCTTCAATTACCGACTGGGTTTCATTAAAATGGATGATCTCCCCGTTGATTCTTTCAAATTCTTCCTCCAGCTGCCGGATCGTCTCCTCCTGTCTGGCTTCGTCCGATTTCACACGAAGCAGGCGGGAAGTCAATTCCGCCTTACGGATATTCACCTGCTCCATCATCGTGTCAAAACGCCCGATCTTGGATTTGATAGTCGCGCGGCCGTTCAGGGCATCGATAATTGTATTTTTTCCCGACTCTATGTTATTGTTTAATTCTTCAATTTTATTCTGGACATCGCTTAACAGACCTCTCGCCTCATCCCTTACTTTTTCCGCCTCGGCAAGCTGTCCGTCGATTTCCTTTTTATCCTCTAAAATCGCTTCTTTATCTATATTTTTTGCTTCGATTTCTTTATACAGGGCCTGACGCCTGTTTTTCAAATGTTCTTCATTCCCCTTTGCCGAGTTGATCTGTTCCTGCAGAACATTGATCTCCCCTTCCAGCTTTCCCCGCAAAAGCTCCGTATCCGTTAATTTTGTCCTGGCCGCTTCTATCGACTCGTCCAACAGCTCGATCTTCCCCTGAATCTGCTCATATTCCGCCTTGATACCCTCATATTTTTCCGTCGTTTCCCTCAGGTCGCCGCCGGCGATGCCGTATTTTTCCTCCACAGCCTTCAGTTGTTCCCTGATCCTGGCATTTTCCAGTAGAAACATGTTGACGTCCAAAGCTTTCAGTTCTTCTTTTTTCTTCAAATATATTTTTGCCGTTTCCGACTGTTTTTCCAAAGGGCCTGTCTGCTTTTCCAGCTCCGATAAAATATCCCCCACGCGCAGGAGATTTTGCTTCTCATCCTCCAATTTCTTCTGCGCCGCGTTTTTACGCCGTTTAAACTTTACGATTCCTGCTGCCTCGTCGAACAATTCCCTGCGTTCTTCCGGCTTGCCGCTCAATATTTTGTCAATCTGCCCCTGTCCGATGATGGAATATCCTTCCTTGCCGATTCCCGTATCATAAAACAGTTCGTTGACATCTTTGAGCCTGCAGGGAGTACCGTTTAAAAGATATTCGCTCTCTCCCGAACGGTATATCCTCCTGGCCACCGTCACTTCATCGTAATCGACCGCCAGCTGATGGTCGCTGTTATCCAAAGTAATTGCCACGTAGGCATAGCCGAGGGCCTTGCGCATTTCCGTTCCGGAAAAAATAACATCCTGCATGGAAGCTCCCCTTAACTGCTTTACCCGCTGCTCTCCCAGCACCCAGCGGACAGCATCGGCAACATTGCTCTTACCGCTGCCGTTAGGCCCCACGATCCCGGTAATGCCATTATGGAACCGGAACACTATTTTATTGGCAAATGACTTAAATCCATGCACCTCTATACTTTTTAAATACATATATTCTCCCGTTTACTTATTTTTCTCCGGCTGCCAAAAGAGCTTCATAAGCGGCCTGCTGTTCTGCCGCCTTTTTTGTCCTCCCTATCCCTTTTCCCATCGGTCTGCCGTTTACCCTGGCTTCCACCACAAACTCCCTGCTATGGTCCGGGCCATATTCGTTTACCAGCACATATTCCAGCACTGCGCCTTTTTCTTTTTGTACATATTCCTGCAGCAGCGTTTTACTGTCATAAAATAACCTTTTATCCTCAAAATCATCCAAAATAAGGCGATGAATCAGCGCAACGGCCTGATCGAAACCGCCGTCCAGATGAACCGCTCCTATGACCGCCTCTAACACATCGGACAGGATATTCTCCTTATGCCGTCCTCCGGTAGTCTCTTCTCCTTTTCCCATCTGAATATACTGCCCCAGGCCAAAATCTTCCATGCACCGTGCCAGGGAAGAACCGCATACGATGGATGCCCGCCTTTTCGTCAGTTCGCCTTCCTTCACATCCGGAAAATGCCGGAATAAAAAATCGCTGGTCGTCAGTTCTAATACTGCATCTCCCAAAAATTCCAGTCTTTCATAATCCGGCAGCCGGTTGATCCGCTGCTCGTTTACAAAAGAACTGTGGGTAAATGCCTGTTTCAACAACTCCTTCTTTTGAAAACAATATCCTATTTTTTCTTCCAATTCGTTTATGGACGCTTCTGTCAACATATCCTTTCCCTCATAAACAACAAACGCTGCCACGCTTCGCGAGCCAGCTTATTGTAATCGAAAAAGCCCTTGAAAAGGGCTTCCGATAAATCGCTACCGAAGCAGCTTACCTCTTTGTAACTAGTTCTTAGCGCTTTTGATCAATTCAACTGCCTCTTCCACCGTACTGATCTTCTCAGCCTCTTCTGCAGGAATCTCAATGTCAAATTCTTCTTCAATTCCCATAATAATCTGGAACACATCCAGGGAATCTGCGCCAAGATCATCTGTAAATGTCGTCTCCATCGTAATTTCCTCCGGGTCCACATTCAATACCTCGGCAATCACTTTTTTCAATTTTTCAAATTCCATTTCCACAGCCCTTTCTTATTCATCTTCCAAAGTAATTTTTTCTTTTATTTTATCATTAATCTTCTGTTCCTTAAACGTGACGCATTGAAGAACAGAATTTTTGATCTCAATCGCCTTAGAACTTCCGTGGGTCTTTACTACCAGCCCTTTCAGCCCCAAAAGTGGCGCTCCGCCATACTGTTCCAGATCAAAAACTTTCAGAGTCTCCTTCAGCGCAGGTTTTACCAGGAATGCCCCTGCTTTGCTCCGCAGAGAGGTCATCATCCCTTCCTTTACTTTTTTAATCAGCGCACCGCCCACTCCTTCATACAGCTTTAGTATAACATTGCCCACAAACGCTTCGCATACAATAACGTCCGCATACCCGAAAGGGATATCCCTCGCTTCGATGCTTCCTATAAAATTAATATCCGGGCAGTCTTTCAACAGCGGAAAGGTTTCTTTTACCAGTGCATTTCCTTTGTCCTCTTCGGCACCGATATTGACGATCGCCACTCTCGGATTTTTTATCTTCATCACGCTTTCCATGTATACGCTGCCCATCTTCGCAAACTGCACCAGATGGGACGCCCTTGCATCCACATTGGCCCCGCAGTCTATCAGCAGAGCAACTCCCCGGTCCGTAGGAATAAGCGGCGCCAGCGGAGGGCGTTCCACGCCTTTGAGCCTTCCTACGATCACCTGTCCGCCTACCAATGTTGCTCCGGTGCTTCCCGCCGATACGTAAGCATCGCATTCCCCGGATTTTACGAGCTGCAATGCCTTTACGATGGAAGAATCTTTCTTTTTGCGGATCGCCATAACCGGCGGTTCCGCCGTTTCAATCACTTCCGTCGCGTTGACGACTTCCACCTGCTCTTTTTTATAAGTATATTTCTTCAATTCTTTTTTTATAATATCTTCCGCGCCTACCAGGCACACTTTTACTTTGCTGTTCTCATTGGCGGCTTCCACCGCTCCTTTTACAATCTCCAGCGGAGCGTTATCCCCGCCCATCGCATCGACAGCAACTTTTACCATTTCTGACATGATAAACCTCCTAATACCTTTCTTTAATATACTAAACCCCTATCTAAAAATCAAGTTATTTTTTTATGTTGCCCATGAAAAAAGGCCTTCCATTTAGGAAAGCCTTTATTTTTCATTATTCAACCGTGATGATCTCTTTTTTGTTGTATGAGCCGCACTTTTTGCAAACGCGGTGAGGCATCATTAATGCGCCGCATTTGCTGCATTTTACCAATGCAGGAGCGCTCATTTTCCAATTTGCTCTTCTTTTATCTCTTCTTGATTTGGAAGATTTATTCTTGGGACAAATAGACATCGTTACACCTCCCTTTTTGTATCGAATTCATTCTTAGCGGATTTTTCTGCATTGCATCATTCCGCCTCGGATTTTGCTGCATTAAAAATATCTTTAATTCCTGCCATTCTCGGATCTGGCACAAAAGTATCGCATCCGCACTCTCCCGTATTCAAGTCTTTTCCGCACTTGATACAAATTCCCTTGCAGTCCGGTTTGCATAAAACCTTCGTCGGCAAGTTCATAAGGCATTCATTTTTGATCAATCCATCTACATCAAGCTGATAACCAAGCATAAAATTCTGCTCGTCATCTTTTTCCCTTTCCTGATATGCATCCGGCCCTTCTGCCTCTCTCACGAAATGAAAAACTATCTTCTGATGGACATCTTTCAGACAGCGGTCGCAGTTCATCGCAAGCACTAATTCCATCTTGCCCTCAATAGATGCCTTATTCACTCCAAGATTTTTTAAAGTAAGGTTCAGCGGAGTTTTTTCCAAAATGGGGAAATCTCCCATCTTACAACGAATATCCGTTAGTTCCACTTCCGCCTGAAGCCTCTCTTCTTTTCCTTCGGATGTCAACACATCGGTTAGGTTTATTAACATAGCTGGCTCCTTATTATTTTGCACTCCGTCAATTATACCTGTCGAATATAGGTTTGTCAAGATATTTTGTATAAAAACGCTATGCCAGCTGCGCCTGTACCGCAGTCAGGGCAACTACGCCTACGATATCCTCCCAGGAACACCCGCGGGACAGATCGTTTACCGGTTTCGAAATCCCCTGCAGCATGGGGCCGTAGGCTTCCGCTTTTGCCAGCCTCTGCACCAGCTTATAGCCGATATTTCCGCAGTCCAGATTCGGGAAAATCAATACGTTTGCTTTTCCTGCCACTTCGCTGCCGGGCGCTTTGGATTTGGCTACCTGTGGAACCAGGGCGGCGTCGGTCTGCAATTCTCCGTCCAGCAGCAGATGAGGATACTGCTCATGGGCAATCCGCGTCGCCTCCACCACTTTATCTACAAGGGGATGTTTCGCGCTTCCCTTTGTGGAATGGGACAGCATGGCAATAATTGGTTTGGAGCCTACCAGCTGCTTAAAACTTTTCGCGCTCGTATCCGCAATCGCCGCCAACTCTTCCGGGGTCGGATCCTGATTTAACCCGCAATCCGCAAAAAGGAAGGTTCCCTTATCCCCGAATTTGCAATCAGGCACATCCATAAGGAAAAAGCCGGAAACCAGTTTCACGCCGGGGGCTGTCTTCAATATCTGCAATGCGGGCCGGAGCGTCTCTGCCGTGGCATGGCATGCTCCCGCCACCATTCCGTCCGCATCATTTGCCTTTACCATCATTACCCCAAACGTAAGAAAATCTTTTAAAAGAACATCCCTTGCCTTTTCCGGTGTCATTCCTTTTGATTTCCTCGTTTCGTACAAAAGCTCCACATATCCGTCCAGTTTTTCCGTCTGCGAAGGATCAATGATCGTCGCCCCATCCAGATCCACTTCCAGCCACCCGGCACCGTCCATGATCTTCTCTTCATTTCCTATCATTATAATATTGGCAATGCCGTCCTGAATAATATGGGAAGCGGCAATCAGCGTTCTTTTATCCGTTGTCTCCGGCAGAACAATCGTTTTTCTGTCGCTTCTCGCTTTTTCCTTAATAATATCAATATAAGCCATGTCCCCCAAACTCCTTTCGGTTTTATAACCAAAATTATACAAGATTTATGTACTTCGCACAAGATGAAAATCTGGGATAAGGGGGAAATCCATTTTAAAAAGCGCCTTGGCGGCTGGAAACGAAAGGGGGCTGCGGCGGCAGGAAAAGGAACTGGCCGGGGGCCGGTTTTTGCTGGAGCTTCCAATCAGATTTCACTAATGAAATGGGCAATATTGTGGTTCCGGACGAGCCGGGAGCAACGGCATCCATGCCTACGCTCCCTAAAACCGCCATCCTGGCGGTTTCGCTCTGTCTATTGATCATTTCATAAGTGAAATAGCTGATTGTACGCAACAGCAAAAAACCGGCCCCCGGCCAGTCCCTTTTCCTGCCGCCGCAGCCCCCTTTCGTTTCCAGCCGCCAAGGCGCTTTTTAAAATGGATTTCTGTATCAGAAAACTATAAATAATATTTGAACAATATCCCTAATCATGTTACCCTAAAAAGAGTCATAAAATAGGTAATTGCAAAAGGAATAACCTTGCCGAATATTCTGACAATATCTTCTGTGAAAATCTAACTGTGCCGGACATTCCACCAAGCCCGGTAAAGCGAAATCATGTCGGCGATAGCGCCTCCATGATTTTGCGGTCTTGGTTCCATGGCACAAAAAGATTTTCACAGAAGATATTGTCAGAATATTCCCACAGCTTACCCTTTTACAATTCCCCATTCCCCTATCATCAGAAAGGAAACAAAACCAACTTATGAAAATCACCGGAGTCATCGCAGAATACAACCCATTCCACAACGGCCATCGATACCATCTGGAACAAACCCGCGCCATATCCGGCGCGGACTATATCATTGCCGTAATCAGCGGCGACTTTATGCAGCGCGGAGTCCCGGCCCTTATCCACAAATATGCCCGCACCGAAATGGCCTTGCAAAACGGTGCGGATCTTGTTCTGGAGCTTCCTGCCGTCTATGCCGCAGGAAGTGCGGAGTTTTTCGCCATGGGCGCCGTATCCCTTCTGGATAGGCTTGGCTCCGTGGATTCTCTTTGCTTTGGAAGTGAATGCGGCAGCTTAAAACCGCTCTCCCGCATCGCGTCCGTTCTTCTGAAAGAACCGGAAGAATACCGCTCCGCACTGCAAAAAGAATTAAAAAAGGGCCATTCTTTTCCAAAAGCAAGAAGTATAGCACTGCAAAACTTCCTTCCCGGCCGCCCGGATGATATCGATCTCACATCTCCGAACAATATCCTTGGCATCGAATATATCAAGGCTCTTTTCAAAAGAAACAGCCCGATCATTCCTCTCACTCTTCAAAGACAAGGAAGCGGCTATCATGAAAGCGCCCTGAATGGCTCGAATGACTCTATGTCCTTTAGTTCCGCTTCCGCCATCCGGGACAGCATCGGTTCCTGTTCCGGCCTGTCCGGTATCCGGCGGCACGTTCCGCCATCCGTGTTCCAACTGCTACAGGCATCTTACGGAAAGAGCTTCCCCGTAAACAGCGGCGATTTTTCCCTGATGCTGAAATACCGTCTGCTGTTGGAAAAAGAAAACGGCTTTGCCCATTACCAGGACGTAACCACTTCCCTATCCGGTAAAATAAAGAAACACCTGTATGATTACGAAAATTTTGAGCAGTTCTGCAGCCTACTAAAATCCAGGGAAATCACCCATTCCCGAATCAGCCGCTGCCTGACTCACATTCTTCTTGGCATAACATCGGAAAAAACAGAGAAATATACCGAAAAAGATTATGTTTTTTATGCCCGTATTCTTGGCTTCCGCCGGGAAGCAGCCCCCTTGTTCGGCATTTTAAAGGCTAACGCATCCCTTCCCCTGATCTCCAAACTCGCGGATGCCTCCCCCCTCCTGGATGAAACAGGACTCTCCATGCTGGAAGACGACATCCGCTCCGCTCATATTTATGATTCTGTGGCATGCCACAAATTCCAGGCATCTTTTATCAATGAATATTCCCGGCAGCTGGTGATTCTTTAAAACAGCCCTAAGCCGTTCCTTCTTCGAACTGGGAATTATACAGCTCCGCATAAAACCCTTTCTTCGCCAAAAGCTGCTCATGATTCCCTTGTTCGATAATATCCCCGTCTTTCATAACCAGGATCAAGTCCGCGTCACGTATAGTGGAAAGCCTGTGGGCGATCACAAAGCTGGTGCGTCCCTTCATCAGATTGTTCATCGCTTTCTGTATCCTCGCCTCCGTCCTCGTATCTACGGAACTGGTCGCTTCATCCAGGATCAATATCCGGTTGTCTGCCAGAATCGCCCTGGCTATGGTAAGCAGCTGCTTCTGTCCCTGCGAAACATTGCTGGCATCCTCGTTCAGTTCCATCTGATAGCCTCCCGGCAGCGTCTGGATAAAACGGTGCGCATGAGCCGCTTTCGCCGCCGCAATCACGTCTTCATCCGTGGCATCCAGCCTCCCGTAACGAATATTTTCCATGATCGTCCCTTTAAACAGCCATGTATCCTGCAGCACCATGCCAAATCCTTCCCGCAGTTCGCTTCTGTTAAATTCCCTGATATCATGCCCGTCCACACGGATGCTTCCTTCATTGACATCATAAAAACGCATCAAAAGCTTTACCATCGTTGTCTTTCCTGCGCCGGTAGGGCCTACGATCGCCACCATCTGGCCGGGCGCTATCCGGCTGCTGAAATCGTGGATAATGATCTTATCTTCCTGATAGCCGAATTTCACATGTTCAAAGCTGACTGCCCCTTCGATCTTATCCAGCCGGATAGGATGGGCGATTTCTACATCCTCTTCTTCCTCATCCAGAAATTCAAACACTCGCTCCGCCGCGGCCGCCATGGATTGCAGCATATTGGAGACCTGGGCCACCTGAACGATCGGCTGGGTAAAATTCTTTACATACTGTATAAATGCCTGGATATCCCCCACTTCGATCGTTCCTTTGATCGCCAGGAAGCTGCCGCTTACCGCTACCGCCACATATCCAAGATTTCCGACAAACATCATAATCGGATGCATCATTCCCGATAAAAACTGCGACTTCCATGCCGACTGATAAAGGGCTTCGTTATTTTCATTGAATTCCTTCAGCGCCTGTTCCTCCCTGTTAAACGCTTTTACAATGTTATGCCCTCCGTAAACCTCTTCTACCTGTCCGTTTACCTTGCCAAGATACGTCTGCTGCGCCACAAAATATTTCTGGGAAAATTTTACCACGATACCGATCAGCATACCCGATACCGGAAGGATTACCAAAGCGATCAGCGTCATAACCGGGCTGATGCTGAGCATCATGATCAGTATCCCTATAATCGTCGTCACCGATGTGATCAACTGGGTGATGCTCTGGTTCAGGCTCTGCCCCAGGGTATCTACGTCGTTGGTAATCCTGGAAAGCACCTCGCCTACCGTCCTGGATTCAAAATACCGGAAAGGCATCCTGTGAATCTTCATGGAAATCTCTTTGCGGAAACGATAGCAAAGCTTCTGGGATATTCCCGTCATAATCAGTCCCTGTACGAAGGAAAGGCAAGCGCTTAAGAGATATACGCCGAGCAAATACAACAAAATCCGCCCGATCTTTTCAAAATCGATTCCTCCCGTTCCCGATACCTTTGCCATCAGGCCATTGAATAATTCCGTGGTCGCCTTGCTTAAAATCTTTGGCCCTGCTATATTAAAAGCCGTTCCTCCTATAGCGAATATCAGAACCGCGATCAGCCCATATCGGTAAGAACCCATGTAGCGCAGAAGCTTCCCCGTGGTTCCTTTAAAATCCCTGGCTTTTTCCCCCGGCATCATAGGCCCTCCCGGGCCGTGTCCATGGTGCATTCCCCGTCTTTGTCCCGTATTTTCACCGCTCATTATGCTCTCCCTCCCTTCAATTCATCTTCCGAAAGCTGGGAACGGGCGATTTCCTGATACGCCCCGCATGACGCCAGCAGTTCTTCGTGCCTTCCAATACCGGCGATCCTTCCCTCATCTAACACAATGATCTTATCCGCATGAAGGATCGTGCTGATCCTCTGCGCCACAATAATCACCGTTGCATCTCTTAGCTTCTCGCTCAACGCTTTTCTAAGCGTCACATCCGTTTTGTAATCCAAAGCGGAAAAGCTATCGTCAAACAGGCATATTTTAGGATGTTTCGCAATCGCCCTGGCAATGGACAGCCTTTGTTTCTGCCCTCCGGAAACATTAGTTCCGCCCTGCGAGATTCCGCTGGCAAATTTTTCCGGCTTGCTTTCAATAAATTCCATAGCCTGTGCGATCCTGGCCGCCTCTTCCATATCTCTGTCGGTAATAAAATCCCCTCCGAACTTAATATTGGACTCTATATCGCCGGAAAAAAGAACGCCCTTCTGCGGTACATATCCCAGCATATCATGCAGTTTATGTTGGGATATGTCTCTGATATCGATCCCGTCGATCGTAATCCGGCCCTCCGTCACATCATAGAAACGTGGAATCAGTCGGATCAGCGTGGATTTGCCGCATCCCGTACTTCCGATGATCGCTGTTGTTTCTCCCGGAGAAGCGGCAAAATCGATCTCTTCCAAAGCATTCTCATCGGCCCCCGGATATTTAAAGCTGACTTTTTCAAAACGAACGACTCCTTCCACATCTTTCAGGCTTTCGTCCATCGTCACCTCTTTATCGTGAATCGAATTTTCCATATGCAGCACTTCCTCAATACGCTCCGCTGCCACTCCTGCCCTAGGCAGCATAATGGATATCATCGTAATCATAAGGAACGCCATAACAATCTGCATTGTATATGTAATAAATGCAAGCATATCGCCGACCTGGAGGTTTCCTGCATCCACTCCCATAGCTCCAAACCAGACGATCATCACCGCCACGCCGTTCATAATCATCATCATAACCGGCATCATAAATGTCATAACCCTGTTTGTAAAAAGCTGGGTTCTCATCAGCTCCCTGTTCGCCTTGTCAAATCTCTCTTCTTCAAACTTCTCCCTGCTGAAAGCACGGATCACCGGTATCCCCGTTAAAATCTCCCGCGATACCAGATTCAGTTTATCCACCAGGCTCTGCATGATTTTGAATTTCGGCATGGCAATGCGCATCAGCGTAAACACGAGCAGCATAATCGAAAGAACGGCAACGATAATAATCCATCCCATGCCAGTCTTTGTATTCACCACTTTAATAACGCCGCCGGCTCCGACAATAGGCGCATATAATACCATGCGCAGGAGCATCACCGATACCATCTGTATCTGCTGGATGTCGTTGGTGCTTCTCGTAATCAGGGATGCGGTAGAAAATCTGTCCATCTCCGTATCCGAAAAAGAAACGACTTTATGGAACACCCTTTCTCTCAAGTCCCTGCCGGTCTTTGCAGAAGTACGCGCCGACAACAATCCCGATAAAATAGCCGCCGCCATCATTAAAACGGAAAGCGCAAGCATCCCCCCGCCTTTCCCGAGCAAATATTCCGTCTGTACGGAGGCGGTGCTTATCCCAAGAGCTTCATATTCCGCCTTTACTCCATTTACCGCCATCTGCGTTATCATGGAACCGCTCATTCCTTCCAGATCCATATCCGTTCCTTCGGATGCGGTCAGAAGCACAAGCTTTGCCATAGGCTCTTCCAGGCTTTCGCTTAACCCGCTTACAGCCTCTTCCTCCGCTGCCAGTTCATAGGAACCGTCCTCCAACTGCCGGTAACTGGAACGAAGCAGCGCTTCTTCCTCCTTCATCAGCGAAGCCAGCTTCTCCATCGTTTCCCCGCGCATACGTTTCGGCACGGCGTTTTCAATCCCTCCCTGTCCGATGCCCACATCCACAATATCAGCCGTAAACTGCGGCAGAGCCAGATCGCAATATGCCTGTAAAATCAAAAGCGCTATGATGGCCGCCACCGCTGCTTTCGATTTCTTCAAATATCTCAATACTTTGAACATCTTCTGTCTTCGCCTCCTCCATATATATTCATAAAGTTTGTGGATGCTATGCAGACACAAACTTTACAAATTGAAAATTTTAATTTTCAATTTAATATCCTACTCTGACTTCTTCGCTATTGCAATTAAAAATATATTAAAAAAATATAAAAGAGCGTTCATCAATTCCAATGAAACGCCCTGTCTCCTGTCAGCTTTTGCCGGTATGAATCACGTAAGATGCTTTAATATCTTATCAATATCTTCTTTTCTTCCAAGCACCATAATATGTTCATCCTCCCGCATCACATAATTAGCACCCGGAAGCAGATCCAGCTTTCCGTCCTTTTTCATACCAAGCACATTGACATGGTACTTCGCCCGTATATCCACTTCCCCGATGGACTTTCCTGCCCAGCTGCGAATAATAGGAATTTCATAAATAGAATATTCTTCCGTCAATTCGATATAATCAAACACATGGTTCGCGCTCACCCTGACCGCCAGCTTTTCAGCGATATCCCGATCCGGGTAAATAACCTCATCCGCCCCGTTGCGCAGAAGAAACTTGGCATGGATATCCCTGTTCGCTTTACTGATTACATATTTTGCCCCCAGTTCTTTGATCAGGCTCGTAATCTCCAGGCTGCTTTGGAAATTAGTGCCGATACAGACAAAACAGATGTCAAAATTCCGGACGCCGAGGCTTCTTAACACATCTTCATTCGTGCAATCCCCTATTTTCGCGCTGGTGACAATAGGAAGCAGATCCTCCAGCATCTCTTCCTTTTCATCCACGACCATAATCTCATTGTCCAGCTTCGCCAGATTTGCACAAAGATGATGACCGAACTTTCCCATTCCTATAATCAGTATCGATTTCATATCCTCTCCTGTCCTTCCCTCAATTTCTTCTTAACCTATGATAATTTTTTCCGCGGGCAGCTGTACCGGCGCAACCTTTTTGCGCTCCGTAAAAGAAAGAGCAAACGTCATACTGCCGATCCTTCCGCAATACATCAAAAAAATAATAATGACTCGGGCAACTATATTCAACTGTCTGGTAATGCCCGACGACATTCCGACCGTGCCTATCGCAGAAAACACTTCCAGCAGCACATCTTCCATCGGAAAACTCTGCATGCCGCATAATATAACGGCTGCCGCCACAGCCAGCAGAAGATTGATCGTTACTACGATACTCGCTTTCCTGATCTCCTCTTCTTCCAGACGCCTTCCGAATATATTGCTCCCGTGGCTGTTGCGGAGGTTCGCCCAGACAAAAATAAGCATCACCGCAAAAGTGGTCGTTTTAATGCCGCCCGCCGTAGACCCCGGACTGCCGCCGATAAACATCAGCACGATCGTCACCAGCTTGCTGCTGGCGCTCATCCCTCCTACGTCGATCGTATTAAAACCCGCCGTCCTGGCCGTTACCGAAGCAAATAAAGAGGTCAATACTTTCTCCCCGACCCCCATATCCGCCATCAGATGATTCCTTTCAAACAGATAAATGAGCAAAGCGCCCCCAAACAGCAGAGAAGCCGTTACCACAAGAACGATCTTCGTATGGAGGAGATATTCTTTAAAGCGCAGTTTTTTCTTCTGCAAATCATCCCATACGAGAAAGCCGATGCCTCCCGTGACGATCAGCGCCATTATAGTAATATTCACAAGAACGTCTCCCGAATAAGATACCAGGGAAGAATACTCCTCCGTTTTCCCCATCAGGTCGAAACCTGCATTGCAAAAAGCGGATATGGAATGGAATATCCCATTGCCAATCCCCCTGATCCATCCCATCTGCGGAATAAAACGTATGGATAAAAGAACCGCTCCGACTCCCTCTATCAGAAAAGTTCCTATCGTAATCTTCTTCACCAGGCGGACGATCCCTCCTATTTGAAGCATGTTCATGCTCTCCTGAAGGATTCCCCTTTCTTTCAGACCGATATTTTTTTTCATCAGCACTGCCACGAATACTCCGATCGTCATAAATCCAAGGCCGCCGATCTGTATCAATGTGAGAAGAACGGTCTTGCCGAAAGCCGACCAGCCGCTGTAAGTGTCCACCACCACCAGCCCTGTTACGCAGGTTGCACTTGTTGCCGTAAAAAGCGCCGTCAGCAAATCAACGGCCTTCCCGTCCGCTGACGCTATAGGAAGCGCCAGCAGCACGGTACCGGCCAGTATGATCCCTAAAAAGCCGATTGCAATCGTTCTTGTTGCAGTTAATTTGTTATGCCATTTCTTTTTTAACATATTCTTATATCTCTTTCACCTCAAAGAAGAGGATCATCGCTCAAAAGATGGTTTTGTATTGTATCTATAATATGTTTTGCCACGTCTTCCTTACTCATAACCGGAAGTTCCCGGCATCCGTCCCGCGTGATCAGTGTAACGATATTCGTATCCGTGCCAAAGCCGGCACCTTCCTGCTTCAGATTATTCGCCACGATCATGTCCACATGTTTCTTTTCCAGCTTTGCCCTGGAATTTTCCAGCATGTTTTCGGTCTCCATCGAAAATCCGCATAAAAACTGTCCCTTCCTGCGGTTTTCCCCGAGAAATTTTAAAATATCCTCCGTCCGTTCCAGGGCGATTGACATTTCCCCTTCCGTCTTCTTTACTTTTTCTTCCGAAACGGAAAGGGGACGGTAATCCGCCACGGCCGCAGCTTTCATAATAATATCCTGCTCTTCATAGCGTTCCTTCACGGCTTCAAACATCTCTCCGGCCGACTCCACCTCTATGACACGGACAAAAAGCGGCGGTTCCAACTGTGTCTTTCCGGTAATCAGCGTGACTTCCGCTCCTCTCTGCGCGCAGTGTTTTGCAAGGGCATACCCCATTTTTCCGGTAGAATGGTTGGTAATAAACCGAACCGGATCGATTTTTTCACGGGTGGGTCCTGCCGTAACCATGACCTTTTTCCCTTCCAGATCCTTTTCAAAGCGGATTTCCCTTAAAATATATTCCAACAACACCTGCTCGGAAGGCATCTTGCCCTCCCCCACATCGCCGCAGGCCAGATATCCCGTATCGGGCGCTACCACTTCCATACCATAATGCCTCAATTTTTTGATATTGTCCTGCACCACAGGATTGCGGTACATATGGGTATTCATGGCAGGGGCAATGATCTTTTTGCATTCGCACGCCATCACCGTAGTGGTCAGCATATCATCGGCTATCCCATTGGCCAGCTTTCCGATGACATTGGCCGTTGCCGGGGCAACCAGCACCACGTCCGTGCGTTTCGCCAGCGAAACATGTTCAACGCTGTACTCAAAATTACGGTCGAAAGTATCGATCAGGCATTTGTTTCCTGTCAATGTCTCAAAAGTAATCGGATGAATAAAATTAACCGCATTCCTTGTCATTAAAACCGTAACATCCGCATTCAGTTTCTTCAGCATACTCGCCAAATATGCTATTTTATAAGCGGCAATACTTCCCGTCACCGCAAGTACAACATTTTTTCCACGCAGCATATGATTTCCTTTCTCCTATTTTGCATGTCCTACAACCTTTTCCGTAATTCTGGCCGGCTGCGGGGATACCCGAAGCAGGGCAAGGCTGACTGCACCGCCGATCACAACGGCAACAATAGTCTCCGGTATCCCGTTTGCCGCAATGATTCCGAGTATCATAGAGTATACCACATCAACGGCTACGCTCTGTGCCGCCGCAAACTCTTCCCTGAAGCAGAAAAAGATCAGGTGCATCACTAATAGCGTATTAATTAAAGCGCCTGACGCACATGCCAGCGGAAGGGCTATGGTTCTCCTCATTTTTATATTCTTTAACAATTTTTCTATACCGGTAAATACGAAATAGGGAATGACTCCCACAAGTATCCTTGGCACCAACGCAATTACCACGCTCCAGCCGTTTCCTCCGATATCCCCTACCTGGTAAAAAGGGGAAAACGCAAAGGAAAGAAGGCTCGGCTCCAGCGTATTTTTAATCAGACTGGTAATTCCGAAAGTAGCTCCCAATACCGCACCCTTTTTCGGTCCAAGAACGATGGATCCGACAATGACCGGCACATGGAGCAATGTCGCCTTGATGACAATGAGGTTAATATAACCTACATTTGGAATGAAAGTCATGACCGCGATAATTGCCATAAAAAGCCCGGTCATAACCATAGATAAAGTTTTTTTGTTATTCATTTTTCTTCCTCCTGTTATCATTCTCTTATTTTAGAGATACAATACGATAAGAAGATACCATATTTGAGCGGGATTGTAAAGGTTTTTGGCGAACAGCAGTTTTGAGGGGGGGGTAGACGGAAATCCATTTTAAAAAGCGCCTTGGCGGCGGAAGCAAACGAGGGGGCGGGAACAGCAGGAAAAAGGGGCTGGCCGGGGGCGGAGTTTTTTGCTGGAGCTTCCAATCAGATTTCACTAATGAAATGGGTATATGGTGTTCAACCGGACGAGCCGGGAGCAACGGACATCCTGTCCTGCGCTCCCTGAAACCGCCATCCTGGCGGTTTCGCTCTGGTTATTGACCATTTCATAAGTGAAATAGCTGATTGTACGCAACAGCAAAAAACTCCGCCCCCGGCCAGCCCCTTTTTCCTGCTGCTCCCGCCCCCTCGTTTGCTTCCGCCGCCAAGGCGCTTTTTAAAATGGATTTCCTTGCGCACCTCTGCGTATCGCACCCTTGTGCATCGCACTTCTCTGTGCATAAAAAAAGCAGTCTGAAATTTGGTTTTCAGCTGCTATACTTAATTTTTCTAAAACGGAACAGATATATAGCTGTTTCATTTCAGAATTATAAATTTTATAAAAATAGAGCAGATAATGGGAGTCGAACCCACCCCCTCAGCTTGGGAAGCTGATGTACTACCGATATACTATATCTGCATGATACCGTTATTCTACGGCATATCCGTGATAAACGGCTTCAGGGCTGCCAGAATTTCTTTCTCTTCTTCATTAGTCTCTAAAATCCGCAGCTCTAATGTCCTCGACAAATCCATACTGAAAATTCCCATCACGGACTTTGCATCTACCACATATCTGCCGGAAGCCAAGTCGAAGTTTCCTTGGAACTGTGCCATAATGCTGACAAAATCTTTCACGCCTTCAATGGTCTCCAGCCTGATCATAATGCTTTTCATCCGGGCAACCTCTTTCTTCCTGTTTTCGATGACATTAGCTATTATACTATCAAAAAATCAATTTGTACAGTATAAATTTGAATTTCGTCAATTTTTACAAAATTTTCTGTTGGTATCAAGGAATCTTATGAGCGAATAATATTATCCTTTCATAAGATCCTTGATAATTTCCCCCGCCATGATCATTCCTGCCACCGGAGGCACGAACGATACGCTTCCGGGAACCGGACGGGGGGAAGGGGTTTTTTTCCCGAACAACTCCTCCTCTGCAGGATCCTTCCCGGAAGGCTTTTCTTCAAAAGGCAGCTCTCCTTTTTTTATTCCCGGAGCAACCGGTTCTTCCCTGGAATATACTACTTTTAAGCTTTCTACCCCGCGCTTTTTTAGTTCCCTGCGCATCACCCTCGCCAGAGGGCAGACGCTGGTCCCATAAATATCCGCCACTTCAAAGCCGGCCGGATTCAGCTTATTGCCGGTTCCCATGCTGCTGATTACAGGCACATGGTATTTTTGTGCCTGCATGACCAGTTCTATTTTTGCCGTTACCGTATCCACGGCATCCGCAACATAGGAATAGCAGGAAAAATCAAACAAGTCTTTATTTTCCGGCAGAAAAAAGCAATGAAACACTTGGACTTTGGCCAAAGGGTTGATTTCCAGAATCCGTTCCTTCATCACATCCGTCTTATATCTTCCTATCGTACTGGAAAGCGCGATGATCTGGCGGTTTATATTGCTTTCCGCCACTCTGTCGCTGTCGATCAGGTCAAACGCACCGACGCCGCTCCTCGCCAGTGCTTCCACAACATAGCCTCCAACGCCTCCTATTCCGAACACCGCGACTCTGGCCTTTTGCAGACGTTCCGCCGCCTCTCCGCCGACGAGCATTTTCATCCGCCCGAAACGGCCTTTACTGTTATCTATTCTCGCTGACATAAATCTGTACCCTGTTCTGAATAATATCCACCACTTCTTTTACATTTTTCTGCCCTGCGAAATAGGGTGCAGCCTCTTCCGAAATAATATCGATCAATGCCTGGTTATTCGTATAAAGCTGGTCTACTGACTGCATAAAGCCCAAGACTTCTTCCACTTCCTCCTGGGTCATGGGTTCGATCACTATATCCACTCCATTGATATTATAAGTCTCGTCATATTCCACCTGATTCCCGTTTTCGTCCTCATAAGTAGGTTTTTTCTGCGCTTTCTGCGCCATCAGCTCCGCTTGTTTCAGGCTGAGAGGCCATCCGTAATTGTCCTTTTCCTGGTATTCCTCTGTCAGAAAATAACGTAAAAACTGCCATACTCCGTCCTTATTCTTCGATTTAGAAGACATGGACAGTTTTATATTCGCGCCAATAGCAGATCCCTTTTTGTTTTCGGACGGGAAACCGATCATCGTAATATCTTCCCCAAAGAACGCCTTCTTCAAATAATTATAACCGGAAAAACTATCTAACACGGTTTGATCCAGCAGCACTTTTCCTTGACGGAGCTGTTCATCCCAGCTCATCCCCATATCTTTTTCCCAATAATCCTCCGGAAGTTTTTCGGGAAAATCTTTGATAAACTCGAGAAGGGAGATAAATCCTTCCGTATTAAAATTGCATTTTCCGCTTTCCCAGTCAATGAACTGGTTTCCTGACATACGGATGCTATAATAAAGCATCTCCTGCCTTGTCATTGAAAAAACCTGGGTTCCTTCCGGCTTAGCCGCCAATACGTCTTTCAATTCCTGAAGTGTCCACCCCGTCCCGTTTCCCACATCCGCCGTTTTTCCTGTCACGGTATAAATAATGAACCTGGAAGGCAGACAATATAATTCTCCGTTATTTTCATGAACTTTCAGCACATTTTGGAAATAATCTTCCCTCTTTAATTCCGTATCCTGATCTATATAAAAATACAAATCTTCAAACAGGCCCTTCGCCGCATAGCTTTCCACCGGAATATTATCGTTTAGAAGGAGAATATCCGGCATTTTTCCCGATACAATATCCGTATTCAGCTTTGTGATTCCCGCCGTATAGTCTTCATCCGTATCATATTGGGAATAATCGGTAATCGTAATTCTGTAATCGGGGTTCGACTTATTGAATTCCACCACATACTTTCTTACCTCCCAGTCCAGATAATAGCATGCGAGCGTAAGCACCGTTTTATCCGCCACATCTTTAGGGTCTACCTTGGTAAACTTCATGAGTGCTTCTTCCCCCGTCATATCATCGGCCATCACTCCATAAAATTCTTTCTCGCTGACCGCGGAAAGATGGTACACATAAGAAGAACTCATATCAGAGTCGATAAAGTCCAGCAGCTTCTTTACCTGCGCATCGCCAAGATTATAGGAATATATCCCCCCATTGCCCACCAGCAGGAAATCGCTGTCCGCACCCGGGTACAAGCTATATCCATTCAGGCCGGAAATCTCATATTCCTCAGAATATTCTCCTGTATTTATATCCAATTTACGCAAAACATTTTTATTCAGCGCTTCGTTATAAACACTTATGACAACCGTCCCGTCTTTTAAAAAATAAGTTCCGCCGTCCAATTCTTCCTTAGGATCCAAATGTCCGGCCGGCTTACCTTCCGTATCATAAAATGAGACCCCGTTCTGATCCGCTACTCCGATTCTTCCATCCGGGAACAGATGCATCCACTTTACCCAATAATTCTGACCGCTCTCATTCAATGGCAATTTCCATACTTCTTTTCCGGTGCCGTCCACCTTGATCAAATAGTATATATCTTCATAAACAGAATCCTCTTCTTCCGAATTCTGTTCGACAAATTCATCATAAATAATATAATAGTTCCCTTGTTCGTCCGAATTGATATAGGAAAGATAAGAGTTCTGCGACATATCCATAGTAAAAGACTTGACATCAGAACCATCCATTTTACAATTCATGAAAGTAGCCCGGCTTCCTTCCTCCAGCCATTCCATCGCAGCGATATACATTCTTTCCCCTTTTATGGAAAAGTTCTGGAACTGATTGAAATTTTCCATTCCTTCCGCGGAAACCTCCTCCGCCTTATAGACGTATTCTTTGGAAGAAACGGCAGCGCTGCCGCCGTCTTTCCCTCCGCAAGCCGCCAGCGCCAAAGACATGCACACTGCCAAAAAATAAACCAATACCCTTTTCCCGTTCATATACTCTCCTCCACGACGCCCCATTTCCCCTGTTACCTCTTCTTCCTTTTTATAAATCCCTTTAAAAATATTTCCATTTGCTTTTTTCGTTATGAAATCTGTCCGCCGCCCGATCTTTGCATTCCAAAAGAAAATGCCCTGCATCCTTCCATGTCCACTGCCTCCTCTTCCATGAAAGAATCAATGCTGACCCAACAATCACGGAAGGACAAAGCAAAAACAATATCTGCAATATCAAAACAACGGCAAACACATCTTCCCATCCCCTGGCCACATTTTCCCAATAAGGATACTGAATCGCCCTGGCGTTCATGGAACGCATGCCAAATTCGGAAATTACGGTCAAAAGGCCTTTCAGATGAAAGCGGGAAGTATTTTCCACAACCCACATATGGTTTTCATCAATGCCCATCTTTTCTTTTACACTGTTATACGCAAAATTTTTCACCGGATTCGGCATGACCACTTCATAGCTGTTGATCCCCTCTGTCTTGCCGAATTCCTCCAAAGTCTCACAGGACACATAGACCAGCGTCTTATCCAGCCCGGCCGCCTCATGGAAACGTCCCTCTTCCCTTCGGATCACGCCCGATATATAATGCGGCGTTCCGCCGATATTCAAGGGCATACCGACTACATCATTGGAACCAAACAGCTGCCAGGCCGCATCTTCATCCAGAATCACTTTATCATGCATCAGATCGTTTCCCGAAAAATAGGAGCCTTTTAACAACTGCACCGGATGAAACAGGAAAAAATCCCCTCCGATCCCCACAGCTGCCACATCCGCCAAAGACTTTTTCCCGGATGATAAAGTAATGGTACCGGAAGAACTGTAGGCATCCGCCCACAACCTTGCGTTTTCATTGGGAGCCGTAATGGAAGCCTCCAGAAGCGCTTTATCCAGCTCATACTCGAAAGATCTGATTTTATCTTTATCGATTTCCGTACTTTCCGTAAAAAAACAACTCACCTGCGCGGCATCGTTCCCCTCCGCCCATCTCTTCGCCGCATTCTGATCCAACAGTTCGTTTTTTTTCACTGTGGCAAAAGCGGTCAGTCCTCCCCAGCATAAGAGGCAAAGCAGGACAAGGGCCGATAAAAATATCTGCTTCCATGAAAGACCCTTTATAAAAATTTTGATTTTATTCATCGTCTGTTTCCATCTTCCCTTTCCGTCTGCCCACGGCCCGGCTCCGTCATCGTCCCACTATTAATCCGTCAGCCGCACTTGCTTTCCTGCTTCCACCGGCTTTGTCGCCGTAGTGATCACATATTCATAGCCGTAAAGCCCTGCGGAAATCGCCGTGTGCGTATCATCCGAAGCCACAACTTCCACATCCACCCTCGTTGCAATATAACGGTTGCCGAGAGGGCTGCTCTTCGATTCCACGATCAGAATGAATTTCCCGTTATTGTCTTCCCTGATCGCGCTGTTCGGCACCACCAGCTCATAATCGGCACTCCTCTGCCCTACCGAGAGGCTTAGTGACTGTCCCGACTGCACATCGCCCTCAATCTGGAAAGTGAGTTGTTTTTTCTGCGCCGGATCGTCAGGATCCGGTTTGATGGAAGTCAGCGTAGCCTTTACATTGTCGTAATACCATGCATTCTGGAGTTCCGCTATATCTCCCACGGAAAGTTTCCTCGCCTGTTCTGTAGTCGCGGAAAAAACAAGGGTAAATCCCTTTCCGGCTACCTGCATAACCGCAAGAGCCTCTTCCGGTTCCGTTTTTTCTCCCGCCGCTTTATTTACGTTCATCACGATCCCGTCCACCGGAGCGTCGATCGTCGCCCCTACCGATTTCTCCCTCAGTTTTTCTACCTTTTCCTGCTGGAGTTCTATCGCATCATTCTGTGATTCCAGATTGATCTCCGCCAATAACTCTTTCTGAACCTCTGCCAAGTCCTCCTTCGCCTTGTTCAGATTTATCTCCGCCTTCGCCTGTCTATCCTGGGCATCTAAGAGCTGGTTCGAAACGTTCGCTTTATTTATGGAATTGTCGTTGTTGTTTTCTTTGTCGGTCAGGGCTTGCTGGGCATTACTTACTGCGGCATCTTTTGCATTTTTCTCACTTTCTCTGTTTGCCTTTTCCTGCGTCTTATCATATAAATTACCTTCCGCATTATTTACAGCTTTTTGTGCATTTTCTATATTCATTGCCGCATTATTATATGCGTTATCACCGCCTAAATCATTATACATCTTAGCTGCATTTTCATATTGTTGCTGGGCATTCAACAAATCCTCATCTACTTTTTTCTTCGCTGCCTCCGCATTTTCCTTAGCTGCTTTAGCATTATCTCTTGATGCCCTTATTGTTGCCACTGCTTGCCATTCTCTTGCAATATCCTCAGCGCTTGCCGTATCCTTATTGTTTTCATACCAACTGTTATATGCCCCTTCCACTTTCTCACATTCACTATTCACTTCATTATATTCAGCTGTAGTTCTTTCAACTTCCTGATTCGCATTCTCTTGATTTACCGATAAGCTTTCTTTTTGCTGGTTATAATTAATAGTCGCTGTTTCTAATTCTTGCTTTGCCTTTTCAATATTTTCTGCCGCAGCAGTCACATTTTCTAAATTTCCTTTAGCTGCATCCAAATCTGTACTTGCCCTATCTATTTCCACCTGCGCATTCGCCACGCTCTGTCCCGCCGCATTCGCTTCCCTCTGGGCATTGCTCACCGCATTTTTCTCACTTGTCGTATCCACAACCTGGTTTCCGATATAACCAAGTTCCTTATTGACCGAAGCCACCTGCAGCGTTGCGGCATCGTATTCTGCCTGTGCCGCATCTACCGTCGATATAGCATTTTGCAGCCTTTGCTGTTTCTGTGTCAGGGAAAGCGTCCGGTCGCCTTCGATATTGCTCACCGTACCCACTTCCATGCTTTCTGTGATCACGGCCAGCTGATAAGCGAGGATCAGGGAATTCAGTTCCTTCTCCGCATCCATCAATTCCGTGCTTTCCATATCTTCCAGATAGAACAGCGGATCGCCTTTCTTTACCTCATCCCCTGCCTTTACGGCCACGCTGGAAATCACGCGGCTTTCGCTGATGGACACATTATAGGGGTCTGAGGCCGTAATCGTTCCTGTTCCGCGCACCTTCTCCGTAATCGTGCCGCTCTGCACATATTCCGTCGCCACCTCAGGCAGCGAGTAATTCATGATCGTGTTGGAAAAAAATGTCAGCACCAGCATAATAGATAAAAAGATGATCGCCGCATTTTTCACCCATTCCCTTCTCTTTGCCGGATTTGTATTTTCGTTCATCTCATTTCCTCCTATCCCTTAATCCCGCCCTGATATGTAATTCCTTCTACCAGATAATCTTCCCCGTAGAGGAATACAAGAAGCGTAGGTATCATGTATATTGTCGCCACTGCAAATGCCAGCCCGATTTCTCCGTTTTTGATCTTGGAAAGAAAAACAGAAAGCGGATGCATCGTATCGTCCGAAAGTAAAATCAGCGGTTGTTCCACCATATTCCAGTAATCAATAAAAACCAGAATCGCCACGGAGCAAAGGCAGCCCTTGCAAAGCGGCAGACAGATGCGCCGGAATATCTGCCATTCCCCGGCCCCGTCGATCTGGGCCGCCTCAATCACGGAAATAGGAATCCTGCGCATGAATTTTGTAAGCAAGTATACGGCAAAGGGAGAAAATATTCCCGGCAGCCATATTGCCCATCTCGTATCCAGCAGATGAAGCCAGCTCGAAACCAAATAATTTGGAACCAGCGTCACCTGATATGGCATCAGCATCAAAATAATATAAGTAAAAAATATGATTTCCTTTATTCTGCCCCGATACCTGGTAAAACCATACGAGGCCAGCACGGCGACCATAAGCTGGAAAAATACGATCGGTGCCACCAAAATCACCGAATTCCAAAATTTGAACAAATAATCCGGGCTTTTCAGCAATACCGTAATATATTGACTGAAGGAAACCATATCAGGAATAAACTTCAAATTCACCTTTTCCGAAATATACGTTTTCCCACCGGTGCTGCCGGAAGCAAATACCTGGCCGTAATTGGAAGATATTTCCGATGAGGCCATAAAGGAATTGGTAATGGTAAGGATAATCGGCATAAGAAAAAGAATGGCGAAAAATGCTGCTATAAGCACGGCAGACCACTTTTTTAAAAAAATTTTCACTTTTTTCTTTCTCATCCTTCCACATCCCTTCCGAAATAATTTTCCGCCAGAAACAATACTCCGATAATGACTACCATGACAAGAGACATCATAATCGCTGCCGCCGACAGCCTCTGGTAATCCAGCTTGCCAAAGGTATTATTCATAAAATGCTGCATCATATATACCGTAGGATATGGATAATCATCCGTTAAAAGATAGATTTCCCTGAATACTTTAAAGGAATTGATCAGCGACATGATCGTTACGAACAGCAACGTAGAAGAAAGATACCTGATCTTAATGAACCAGAAAATCTGCCACGGCTTGGCGCTCTCCAATATAGCCACCTCAAGAATATCCTTCGGAATGCTGCTCAATGCCGCCATAAACAATATCATATTATAACCAAGGTTTTTCCATAAAAACAACACGATAATCACGATCTGCGCATGATCCGATTTCAGCCAGTCGATCTTTCCCATCCCAAACAAAGACGTGATATCGTTTACCATCCCATTATAATGAAACAGCACCTGCCATATCAGCACGATCGATGCGATAGGTACCATCATGGGCGTCAGGAAAAAAGTACGAAACTGGCTTTTAAAAGGCATCTTGCTGTCCAGAAGCATAGCAAGCCCCAAAGACAGCGCCACCGCCAGGGGAACCGCAATCGCGGAAAACTTCATCGTATTGGAAGCCGCCTGGCGGAAGGCCGCGTTTGTAAATACCATTTTAAAATTGTCCAGAAATACAAATTGATGATTGATCGGATTATCCACCACCGAATAAAAAATAACGACAAAAAAGGGTAACACAAAAAACACCAGCACCCCAAGGATGCTGGGGGCTAAAAATATAGATGAAATTTTTCTCCCCCGCTTCCTTTTATTTTTATCTCTTTTCATTCAAATAAACCTGTACCCGCTCCTGAATGAGTCCTGCCGCATCTTCCGCCTTCTTCTGTCCATCAAAATAACTCTGTGACTCATCAATAATAATACTGAATATTTGTGAATCTATCCTGGCAGCGCCCGCCGTTTCGATCATCTGCCGGATCCTGTCCACCTGTTCCTTGGAAGCCGCAAAAACTTCTACCGTAACTTCCCCTGACGCTCCGCTTGTCCAGGTCGCTTTCGGCATCTCTTTTTTCGTTCCGTCCGCATCCTCATAATATTCTGCGGTCATATCCTTTTCAAACTGCTTCTCCAGCGCCGATTTCATAACCGGGAAACCGGCATTGGCGGATTGAAGGTTCTCCTGGCGTTCCTGATCCAATAAAAATTTCATGAACTCCCAGACGCCTTCTTTATTTTTAGAATTCACATTCATTGCTACCGTCGTTCCGTTAGGCGTAATCATCGTCCCGCTTTCCCCGGAAGTGGGGTACCCGATCATATTGATCGCTCCCCCGAATTTATTCTCATACAGCTGATACTGCTGTACGGAAGTAACCGTTTCCTTCAGCAAGAGAAGTTTCCCTTTTCTTATTTTTTCTACATCGCTGGGCCCGTTCTGGTCATACGTAACCTCTTGTGGAAAACGATTGGCGAACTCCAGAATTTTTATAAATTCCCCGTCATTAAAATGACAGGTTCCATTTTCCTCATCCACAAATTTATCGCCGTTTATCGCCAGCATCATCTGCAAAGCATTGTACTTTGTCGTATATTCGAACAATTCCACATCCGATTCTTTGGAATCCATCAGCGCCATCACATCATCCAGCGTCCATGATGTTCCAGTTCCTATGTCAGACTCCTTGCCGATCATCGTTTCTATGCCAAAGCACCTCATGACCGCATAAAGCTTTCCGTCCTCCTCATACGCTTTCAACGCATTTTCCACATAATCTTCCCTGTTCATATCGGCATCCTTATCCAGATATGGATTCAGGTCTTCCACTACGCCCATGGAAACCAGTTCTTCTAATTCAACCGGAGAATATACCATATCGATAATATCCGGCCCATTGCCGCTGGACATATCCGCCGACCAGAGAGAGACTATTGTTTCATAATCCTTATCCCCCTCACTGTAATCCTTGATCTCTATCCGGTATTTATCGCTCTGCTTATTAAAAGCTACTACATCCGCTTTCGCAAAATAAGGGATATAAGTCGTGCCATAAGTCAATACCGTTTTCTCCGGCACTTCCGCTCTGTTCTTTTTCGTCAGAACCGCCAGTTCCGCCTTCGGCTCATCCGAACTCCAGTCCATGGAAAAAGCCACTACCCTGCTATCCGCAAGGATCTGAAAATCTCTCAGGTTTCCGCTGTCGATATCGCTGTCCACCCAGTTCAAAATCTCCACCGGCTCCTCATCGCCCAGATTATATGTATAAAGCTTTGTTCCTACCGTATAGAGAATGTCCGCTAGTTCCCCGCCGCTTAAATAAGTGCCGTATTCAAAGGTTATGGGAACATCCAGCGCCTTTAACCGCTTTCCTGCCAGATCCACTTCCTGCACTTCATAAGCCACATCACCAAAATAAGAAACCAGAACTTTCTCTCCCTTTACGCTGAACATACTCCCGATATAAGTTCCAACATCTATTTCGCAATAGGGCTGTCCATCCTGTTTGATAACGCAGATGCTGTTCTGCAGACAGACATAATAATTCCCGTCCTTATCTTCCAGCAGACTCTGCATATAAAAGCTGTCGTCCTTAACCATCGCTTTTCCCGTATCGACATCCTGCAATACCGTTCCATCCGGAGAAATCTTTCTTATCGTAACATTTTCCGTTTTGCTCTCCATTCCTCCGAGCTGGTCATATGTCTCCAGCCCCAGCAGAAGATTTCCTTCCGTATCCTTTCCAATAACGCTGATCACGGTATTTTCTGCCAAATCTACAGGAATTTCCTCCTGGCTGCCGTCCATCTTTCTTACAAACAGCTTCGTCTGATTGTCCTTCCCCCCTACAAAATATATGGTGCCTTCGTCACCGCTCATCACGTTGCCGACCATATATCCTTCTTCTCCAAGCGTTTCATATTCCGCCACATAAATAAAATCGTCTTTTGCACTTTCCGCCGCCTCAGGCACGTTTTCTTCCTTTCCTTTACCTCCGCATCCGGCCAAAGCCAAAGTTGTGATTACCACTATGCCAGCCGCCAGCCAATTTCTGATCTTCATTCGCATCCTCCTTCCTTTCCTTTCTTCCTATCGGTTCTCATTCACATAAACCTGTATCCTGTTTTGAATAACATCCGCCGTTTCCTTTGCCGATTTCTGGCCCTCAAAATAAGCATTGGACTCTTCCGTAATAATTTCCATGATCTTTTCATCATACTGGTACATCTGATCGGTGCCTTCAATCAATTTCCTTACCGTTTCCACCTCATAATCTTTTGCAGCAAAAATTCGAACGGAAAAATTATCGTATCCCCAGCTCGTCTTTTCCGACCGCTTTTTCGTTCCGTCCACATCCTCATAATAGTCCTCTGTCATATCTTTTTCAAACTGCTTTTCCAATGCCGACTTCATAATTGGAAAGCCATAATCTCCTCCCCGTGGAGATCCTTCCTGCGCTTCCTTTGTAAGACTGCGGCGGACAAACTGCCATGCACCGTCTTTATTCGGAGATTTTGCATTGATCCCCATAGTGGAACCTGCGTTGGAAATAAAAGAACCGTTGTCCGAACTGGTCGGATAGCCGCAAAATGCGATCGGCTCTCCGAACATCGCCTCATACATAATATACTCCTGCATGGAACTGATACCTGTCTGCACCATCAGAAGCCGGTTCTGCTGAACCTTCTCCGGCATAGTCAGCCCGCTTGTATCCTCTTTATAATCCGTATCAAACCGGTTGGCAAATTCCAGCGCCTTTACAAATTCCCCATCGTTAAACTTGCACTCACCCGTACTCCAATCCACATACTGATCCAGATTCATGACAACATTCGTCATTAATATGCTGCCTTTCGTCGCATATTCATAAAGCTGCGTGCCTTCCGGCAGACCGCCCGCAATTTCCATCACCTCATCCAATGTAATACTGTCCCTCTCTCCCACATTGGATACCTTTGCCAACACCGTATTTATATAAAATCTCGATGGCATCGTATAAAGCTTTCCATCTATCTCATAAGCCTTCCTGATATTTTCCAGAAAATCTTCCCTGTTCATCTCGCTATCCGCATCTATATAGGGATATAAATCCTCTAAAATTCCTTTTGCCGCATACATCTGTACATTGGCACTGGAAAGTTCGATAATATCCGGCCCCTTTCCGCTGATCATATCCGCATTCATCTGCTCCACCCCGGAGCCATATCCCTCCGCACTGTCGTTTGTCACATACTCTTTTACTTCGATCCGGTATTCCTGATTTTTCTTATTAAAATCAATAATTTCCTTTCTGATGTCATAATTTAAATATAATGTGCCATAAGTAAGTATCTTCTGCTCCGGCACTTCGGAACCCTTCTTTTTTGTCAAAAATGCCAGTTCCGCACTGCTTATGCCGCTTTCATAATCCCATGACGAAAGAACGACCATAATCCGCCCGTCTTCCAATACGGCAAAGGAACGTACATCGTCTCTGTCTATATTACAGTCGACCCAGTTCAACACTTTGGCCGGCGCCGCATCCCCAAAAGAATAGGTATACAAATTATCGCCCATACTAAATACGAGATCCGAATCCACACCCGGTGCAAAGGTATATCCCTCATACCTTCCTATCATCAGCTCTTTCACCGCTTCGCCCATCGCTTTCGCGTTGATATCGACCAGATGGGTTTCCATGCCTTCATTACCATAATACACCGCATATACTGCGCCATCCTTCGTGGAAAACATTTCATTGATCCAGTCTTCTGTCTTTATCTCACAAATCTCATTTCCATCCTTATCAAGAACCACTACGCTCTGGTACAGGCACATATAGATATTTCCGTCTTTATCCGTCTCCAGAATCTGCACATAGGATTCCTCATCTTCAAAGACATCGCTGATATCCGTTTTGGACAAAATATTTCCATCTTGGGAAAATCTGCATAACTCCATAGTGCGCGAAGAAGGCTCCGACCATCCGCCAGTATCTGCGCTGGAAGCCACAGCTACTCCTACTCCTTCTCCAGCATAAACATGAGAACCTTCGCCTCCTTCATTTACAATTTCATAAGAAAGTTCTTCCTTGGAGTTTTCTTTCTTTTCTGACGTTTCCGCATCTTCCGGTACCTTCGCATCCTCTGATGCTTCTCCGTCCTCCGGTACCTCCGCATCCTCTGATGCTTCTCCGTCCTCCGGTACTTCCGCGTCCTCTGATGCTTCTCCGTCCTCCGGTACTTCCGCGCCTTCCGACACTTCCACATCTTCCGATACTTCCGTACCTTCCAATACTTCCGCATCTTCTTCCTCTTCCGCCGCCTCACCGGCTTCACCCGTTTTGCCTTCATCATAAACATATCTGCTCAATACGGCCAGGAAACTCCCATCTCTATCCATGGCGATCTGCTGAATACTGCTGTCCTCCCCAAAGTCCAGTGGAATTTTCTGCGACTCATCTTCACCGACCTTCAGCATAACGAGATATTCCTCATAACTCTGCGCCGCTTCATTATAGGAACCGGATCTGTAATATATGGTATCTTCGTTGATAAAAACCTGATCCACGCCGTCCTGCGCATCCAGGCTCCGGTATTCCGGCACATATACAAATTCCTTTTGCGCCGTCGTATTATCCGTTTTGGAGCCGCCGCAGCCCGCCGCCTGTATTCCCATAGCAGCCAACAGAACCGTCAGTATCACTTTTTTCCAATTTGACTTATTTTTCATCATAATAAATTCCCTTTCCATAACCTGTAAACATTGGGACGTATACACAATAACACAACACTTAGTATTCCATCGCGCTATAATAGCACTATATATCGAATCATAACATAGTCTTATCTTTAGTACAATCACACATTTCTTAATAATTTCTGAACACGCAGTATGTTTTGCCTAACTGCTCTCCTAATTCTTAAAACTATGGATAGGCGCAGGAATACGTCCTCCTCTGTTCACAAAATCATCGCAGGAAAAACCGTTCACCGGCATGATCGGTGCATGTCCCAGCAAACCTCCAAATTCTACGCTTTCTCCCACACCTTTCCCGATTACGGGAATAATCCTTACTGCCGTCGTCTTCTGATTCACCATGCCGATTGCCATCTCATCGGCAATAATGCCTGAAATCGTAGTGGCTTTTGTATCTCCCGGAATCGCTATCATATCCAGCCCCACGGAACACACACAGGTCATAGCCTCCAGTTTTTCCAATGTAAGCGCACCGGCGCTGACCGCATCTATCATCCCCTGGTCTTCGCTGACCGGTATAAATGCCCCGCTCAATCCTCCCACATACGAGGACGCCATAACGCCGCCTTTCTTCACCTGATCGTTCAACAATGCCAAAGCGGCCGTTGTTCCCGGCGCGCCCGCATACTCCAGACCGATCTCGCACAAAATATCCGCTACGCTGTCGCCGATCGCCGGAGTCGGCGCCAACGACAAATCCACGATGCCAAAGGGAACCCCCAGCCTTTTGGATGCCTCCTGCGCCACCAGCTGTCCTACCCTCGTCACTTTAAAAGCAGTCTTTTTAATTGTCTCACACAATATTTCAAAATTCTTGCCGCGCACCTTGCTAAGAGCGGTTTTTACCACTCCCGGGCCGCTGACTCCCACGTTAATGATCCGGTCGCTTTCCGTCACGCCATGAAACGCACCGGCCATAAACGGATTATCATCCGGCGCATTGCAAAATACAACCAGCTTCGCACATCCAAGAGAATCTTCTTCTTTCGTATATTCCGCCGTCTTCTTTACGATCTCTCCCATCAGCTTTACCGCGTCCATGTTGATCCCCGTCTTTGTGGAACCCAGATTCACGGAACTGCATACCCTCTCCGTTGCAGACAGGGCGATCGGTATGGATTCTATGAAGATCCGATCCGCCTCCGTCATCCCTTTCGACACCAGGGCGGAATATCCGCCGATAAAATTAACGCCTACTTCGTGCGCCGCCTTATCCAGTGTTTTAGCGATCCTTGCAAAATCCTCCGGCGTTTTGCATGCAGCCCCGCCAACAAGCGCGATCGGAGTAACCGAAATCCTTTTATTGACAATCGGTATTCCAAATTCCCTGGAAATCTCTTCCCCCGTTTTCACCAAATCCTTTGCCGCCTCATAAATTCTGACGTATATCTTTTCATTTAATTTATCCAAATCGGAATCGATGCAGTCCAGCAGACTGATACCGAGCGTTATCGTCCTTACATCCAGATTTTCCTTTTCAATCATCTGGTTTGTTTCCGCAACTTCAAATATATTAATCATCGTCTCTCCTCATTTCAAATCCTGTGCATTTTATCAAAGATTTCTTCCTTCTGGCATTTGATGATAACGCCGATCTCCTCCCCTAGCATTCCCAGTTCATCCACGATATCCCCAAAATGCTTTTCCGTCCTGCTCATATCCACGATCATCATCATATTGAAATACCCTTGTACGATCGTCTGTGAAATATCCAGAATATTGATTTTATTGTCCGCCAGATAAGTACATACTTTTGCGATAATGCCAACCGTATCTTTCCCTACTACAGTAATAATCGTCTTTTTCATCGTATTCTCCATTTCTACGGCTTTATCCGCCGCCCCTATGCAATTTCCACTATTTCCGATACCTCGCTTCTGTTCGCAATCCGTATCGGAAAATCGTTTGCTTTATATTTATTATCCGCCATCGCAATTTCTACCCGCACCGTTTCATAGGCAAGCTCCGGCAGGTTATTTTCTTTGCTTAAATGCCCCAGTACGATCGTCTGCATACCGTCGTTCAATAATCTGCAAAGCAGCTGCCCCGAAAGTTCATTGGACAGATGCCCCCGATCCCCGGCAATCCTTCTTTTTAAATAATATGGATAAGGCCCCACTTGAAGCATATTCACATCGTGATTCGCTTCTATCAGCAGTGCATTCATCCCCCTTAGGCATTCCACCGTATAATCGTTATAGCAGCCAAGATCCGTCACGATCCCCAGCTTTTGCCTTCCATGGCTGATACGGTATGCCACCGGTTCCGCCGCATCATGGGAAATCTTCATAGGATTTACCACCAGATCCTTGAGAGTCACTTTATGATCCGCTTCCAGTTCATGAAACAAACATTCTTCAATCTTTCCTGCCATGGAAGAACAACGGATCGCATCCAGCGTTCCTTTTGTTCCATAAACAGGAATGTTGTACTTCCTTGCCATCACTCCCAGCCCATGGATGTGATCCGCATGTTCATGGGTGATAAAGATTCCGTCCAACTCTTCCGGCTTTATCCCCAGTTTTTCCAGTCCTTCTTTTGTTCTTTTGCCGCTGATCCCAACATCCACTAATATATGTGTGGCATCGGAACCCACATAGATGCAGTTTCCACTGCTTCCGCTGGCAATACTGCACATCCGCATTTCCTTATCCAGCCTTTCCCACTTTTATTTTTCCCAGTAAATCTCTATAACGTCCCCATCTTCCACTTGTTCCATATATCTCGATATCTGTCCATTCCGCTTCGTGATCACGCAAGCCCCCTGGGGACTGGAAAGATCGAAATCAATATAATCAAAAATATCCACAAATACGTATGACATTTTCCCTTTCATCGTTACAGGGCTCCCGTTTACCAGAAGGTGGATCGTTCTGGAAGGTTCCTTCCCCCTTCTTGCGCTGTCCGACGGCATTTCTTCTTTTTTCCGGCTTGCCGGCTCCGCACTTTCCGGTTCTTCCTCAATGCCTTCTTCTATGAGGGCATATGCCCCATATTCCGGCATTCTGTCCTTTTCCGCCCTTTCGGCAGCCATCTCTCCTCTTTCCCTGCTTGTCAGCCACGTATCTTCATCCGTCCCCCGCATCGCCCACGACACGGTAAAATTCTCAAATACATGGGTATCCATATCCGCCCTCCGGTTATTGACATACATGTGAAGCCTGTCATCCACCATAACGTCCATAAAATCAGCGATCTGTCTCACCGTATAATAATTCAGCATTTCGATCTCGTCATTATCCCTGATATCATAATATTTCGACTGTAGTTTTCCGTTGACCCGGGCAAATTTCGGCAGGTCGATCCTTTTCTCGTTCACTGTCACCCTGATTACATCGCCAAATTCATTCAACGCGCCCAGCTCCATAGCCGCCGCGTCTCCCGCCGTGGAGGGAACCACTTCTATCTTATCTCCTCTGCGGATAGGTGTATGTATATCAGCCTCTTCCCCGTTTACCCGAATGACCGCCGCTTCCCCCAACTGTCCCCGGACAATTCTCGTCTTTCCGTTGACCCGGAAATTCAACTCCTTCCCTCTCTTCGGGAACAGCCCTTCCTTTTCAAACTCGGCCTGCATCGCCGCATCTACCACCGCCAGCATATTGTTATCGTATAATTTCACCCTCTGTCCGTTAAAATCCACGAATATAAAATTATTGCTCTGTTCATAAAAGCTCAGGCAAATACCGACCGGCGTCACCAGCAGGGAATCTTTTACAATATGATCTTCCAAAAATTCTACAGACTGCAATACTTCTCCGCCGCGTACCGCTACTCTTTCCTTTTGTATGCCCAGTTCTTCCGCCAGCCGTTCCGTATAGCCTTCTATTTTACCTCCCCCGCCTACTACAAAAACGGCGCTGACCGATTTCCCTCCGTTCAGCTCCTTGATTTTATCGGCCACTTGAAGCGCCATGGATTCTATGACCGGATTCACCACTTCCAGCAGTTCGCCTTTGGTGATGCTCTGCTGCAAGCCCATAATATCCTTATAGGTGATCTCTTTCATGATTCCCGCATCTTTTTTTATCTGTTCCGCCGTTCCAAAATCCACAAGACAATGTCTGGCAATCGTTTCTGTCAGGGCGTCGCCGGCCATGGGGATCATTCCAAATGCAATGATGCTTCCGTCCTTCGTAATGGAAATATCCGAAGTCCCCGCTCCCACGTCCACCAAAGCGATGTTCAGCATCCGGTACATTTCAGGGATTGCCACCTGGATCGCCGCGATCGGCTCCAACGTCATATTTGCCACATTAAGCCCCGCCAGTTCCACCGCTTTATTCAATCCGTCCACCACATCATCCGGCAAAAATGTGGCAATCATTTCCGCGCTCAATATTTTTGCCTTATGCCCCTCCGGATTGGAAATCGGATAATGATTAATATAATAATGGATGACAGAATGGCCCACACAGTAAAATTTCATATCCGTATCATTTTCATTCTGAAACCTCTCATAAGCCCGTTCCACGCCGTAAGAGGTGAGGCCGTACATATCCTCCTGTGTAATTTCCTTTTCATGGGCAAACTCGCTGTCCACCGTCACATTCACAGTGCGAAGCACACGTCCTGCGGCCGCGATACAGGCTTCCGCCAATTTTCTTCCCGTTGCTGCTTCCAGTTCTTCCTTGATCTGCCGGACAGTCTCCCCCACTTTCCGGATGTCATGAATCTGCCCATCCAGCATGGCGCGGGTCTCATGCTCTTTCATTCTCTGTGCCACCGCATAAAAACGGTCATTGCTGCGGTATCCCACCGTACCCACTACGCTTCTCGTTCCTATGTCCAATCCAAAAACAAGCTGTCCCGAATAGTTTTTTCCCTCTGTCACAGATATCCCTCCAATTTCTTATCAATCTGCTCATATGTATCCGCAAGGCTGCCCCCATTATCGATCACGACCTTACAATGCTTCCTGAACTCTTCTTCCGAAAGCTGCCGCTCCAGGATCCCGGAGATTTTTTCATCGCTGTAGTTTCTAAAATGCTTCAGCCTCCGCCTCCGCACTTCCTCTCCTGCGTAAATATACCAAAGTTCATCCACTATATTTTCATATCCGCCCTCGATCAAAAGCGCCGCCTCAATAAACAAAAAATCGGTTTTCCCTTCCCTGCCGGCCTTTTCGATTTCTTTCAGAATATATTCCCTGACCATCGGATGGATCAGATCGTTCACCTGTTGCAAAAGAGCCTCGCTGCCGAATATTTTCTCCGCCATTTTTTGCCGGTCAATCCTTCCATCCGGCGCAAGTATCTCCTGGCCGAGCAGCTTCACCAACGCCCCATAGCAGCTTTCTCCAGGCTCTTTCACTTTATGCGCCGCTTCATCGGCCAGCAATACCTGACAATTATATTTTCCTCTTATATATGCCAATACTTCCGTCTTGCCGGCTCCAATGCCGCCCGTAATGCCAATGATCTTCATAAAAAAACTCCTGTTCCGCTATTCCAGCTATTTTGCCTCATACCAGTTCTTTCCGGTGTGCATATCTACTTCCAGCGTAACGGCCAGATCCGCCGCTGCCTTCATTTCCTCATCCAGAATGGCCTTCACCTTCTCCGTTTCTTCTTCCGCTGTCTCGATCAAAAGTTCATCGTGTACTTGAAGGATCAGCCTGGAAGATAAGTTTTCTTCCTTTAATCTCCGCCACACCCTGATCATGGCGATCTTAATAATATCCGCCGCCGTACCTTGTATCGGGGAATTCATCGCAACCCTTTCCCCGAAGGAACGCTGCATAAAATTGCTGGAAGAAAGCTCCGGCACCGGTCTTCGTCGCCCGAACATCGTCGTCACATAGCCTTCCTTTTTCGCATTTTCTACCTGCCTGTCCAAAAACTTCTTTACTTCCGGATAGGTTGCAAAATATTGTTCGATATACTCCGCTGCCTCTTTCCTGGAAATACTCAGATCCTGGCTTAATCCAAAGGAACTGATGCCATACACGATACCGAAGTTTACCGCCTTGGCATTCCTTCGCTGCAAATCCGTCACTTCTTCAAAAGGAGTATGGAATACTTTGGAAGCCGTAATTCTATGGATATCCTCGTCCATTTTATAAGCCTCGATCAGTTGGGAATCCTCCGACATATGGGCGAGTACCCTCAGCTCTATCTGGGAATAATCCGCATCTGTAAATACAAACCCCTCTTCCGGGACAAATACTTTCCTTATCAGCCGGCCCAGCTCCATCCTCATCGGAATATTCTGCAAGTTCGGTTCCGTTGAGCTGATCCGTCCCGTAGCCGTAATCGTCTGGTTAAAAGTGCTGTGTATTCTGTTATCTTCCCCTATATATGCCGCCAGCCCTTCCGCATAGGTGGATTTTAGTTTCGTCAATCCCCTGTATTCCAGAACCTCCTCCACAATTGGGTAGTCCGGGGCCAGCTTATCTAATACATCCGCAGCCGTAGAATATCCGGTCTTCGTCTTTTTCCCGCCCGGAATGCCCATTTTCTCGAATAAAACCTCCCCCAGCTGTTTTGGAGAATTAATATTAAAATCGCATCCTGCTATCCGGTGAATACTTTCTTCCAGTTCCCCAATCCTCCCGTTTAGCGCCTCCCCATAAGCGCGCAGCTCGTCCGGTTTTACTTTGACGCCTTCCTTTTCCATGCAATAGAGGACATAGGAAAGGGGCATTTCGATTTCTTCCATCAGCCGTTCCATGCCCGTCTGTCCGAGCCTCTCTTTTAAAACAGGTGCCGCCATCCAATCCACATACGCAAGAAAACATGCATATTCCATGACTTCTTTTTCATTTTCTTCCACTGCTTTTTTCAAAGGTGTCTTTCCAAACCGCTGTGCTTTTCCCGGAATCGTCAGTCCCAGATATTCCGAAGCGATATCTTCCGGCTGGTAATCGTTCTTCAAAGGATTTAATAAATACGCCGCAATCAATATATCAAACAGCCCCGCCGTCTTATCCGTCTTCATATATTTATATTTGTTTTTCATGTCAAAGGCAGCAAACTGCATGCCGGGTTTTCTTTCTCCCGCAGTCGCCTCCCCCAGACCCTCCAGCAGATATTCCCTCGTCAAAAATCCTTCCGGCCTCAGGAAATAAATCTCTTTTTCCCCAAAGGCCAGAGCTATGCCGACAAAATCCTCCTCCCTGCTGCTGTCTTCTATGATCTCAAAGGCCGCCCACTGTTCTTTCTCCAAAGTACGCAGCTTTTGGAAAAGTTCCTCTGCCTCTCCCAGATCCGTCACCGTCCTGAAATATTGCGTTTCTTTATTTTCTATGCCTTGCTTCTCAAAGCGGCTCAACATATTTTTAAATCCCAGCCGTTGAAAAATCTTATAAGCGTCTTCCGTATAAAAATCACCGATTCGGGCATCGTCATAAGAAAGATCAATATCTCCATCCACTTTGATCGTCGCCAGTTCCTTGCTCAAATCGGCAAGCTCCCTGTTCGCTTCCAAAGATTCTCTGACCGATTTCCTGGATACCTCTTCCAAATGTTCGTAGATTCCCTCCAGAGAACCAAAACGTACCATCAGATCTGTCGCCGTCTTTTCGCCAACCTTTGGTACGCCGGGAATATTATCCGCGGTATCTCCCATCAGCGCCTTCAGATCGATAAACTGTACCGGATTCACCTGATATTTTTTTTCCACATCCGCCGCATAATAATCCTCTACTTCCGTTTTGCCGCCTTTCGTTTTCGGTATACGGATCTTAATGTGGGAAGAAGCGATCTGCAGCAGATCCCTGTCGCCGGAAATCAGGGCAACCTCCATTCCTTCCTTTTCCGACCGCTTTGCCAGCGTCCCAAGAATATCATCTGCTTCCAGTCCTGGCTTTTCTACAGTCCGTATCCCCATCGATGCGAGAACTTCTTTCATCACGGGAACCTGCTCGCGCAGTTCTTCCGGCATGGGCTTTCTTGTCCCTTTATATTCGCTGTAAATTTTATGGCGGAACGTAGGTTCATGTACGTCAAAAGCCACCACCAAATATTCGGGACGTTCTTCATCCAGAATTTTAAACATAATATTCAGAAACCCATAAATGGCATTCGTATGAAGCCCCTCCGAATTGCTCAGATCCGGCACTCCATAGAACGCCCTGTTTAAAATGCTATGTCCATCGATCAATACTATTTTTTCCATATGCTCCATATCCCCGCTGTTTTCACAGCACTATAATCAAAACGATAATTGTTATAATGGTTATAATCGCCAGAACTTCCACTCCATATACAAGGAAGTGCAATACTTCGCGTATCTTCATCCTTCTCCTGGCATCTTCCATCATCCAGTCAAATTCCTTCTGCAAGTCAAAGGTATTCCCCTCCTCCAGTCTGGCCATTCCTTCCTGCACAAGAAACTGTATGCTGAGTTCTTCTTTGCATTCCTTGCATTCTTCAATGTGATCTAAAAAATCTCTCAATTCTCTGCTATTTAATTTATGATTCAAAAAGTCCGGTATCATCTTTATTACTTCTTTGCAATCCATAGCAGCTCCCCGATCATTCTCTTAAGTATATTTCTTTATTTTATGCCGGAATATTCGCACGCGATATACCCATACTTTATTTACTATACACTAAAATCAGCTTTTTTGAAAGTATTCCCGAAAAATTAATTTGAGAAAACACCGCATAACAAGCGAGAAGGAAAGGAATCTTCCCCAAACAAAAAAAGACCGGACTATCGTAAAATACTGTAGTTCGGTCTTTTCATAAAATTCTTTCTTATACCATAAATAAATATTTTCAATCACTAACTTTTATTGATTACATTTTTACAAGAGAAAGAGCCGCTTCATCTGCCACTACGGTTACGTTAGGATGAAGCTGTAATACCGATGCCTGTACCTTAGGAGTAATCGGCCCAAAGAATGCATCTCTTACGATCGCTGCCTTGTCTTCTCCGCTGACTACTACAAGCACCGATTTTGCCAGCATAATTGTCTTAATGCCCATCGTATACGCCTGTTTCGGCACATCGTCATAAGATGCAAAAAATCTCTTATTCGCTTCAATCGTAGATGGTGTCAGATCCACGCAATGAGTCTCAGGAATAAACTCATCTGCCGGCTCGTTAAACCCGATATGTCCGTTATGCCCAAGTCCTAAAAGCTGTAAATCGATACCTCCTACTGATTCGATCACTTTGTTATAATCAGCACATGCCTTGTCGCTGTCCGGCTCCGTTCCGTCAGGAAGATGGGTGTTATCCTTGTTTATATTCACCTTACTGAAAAGATGATCGTTCATAAAATAATAATAGCTCTGATCGTTATCCTTCGTCAGCCCTTTATACTCATCCAGATTCACCGATGTAACCTTAGAAAAATCCAAATCACCTTTCTGGTACCATTCCACCAGCTGTTCATAAGTTCCAATCGGCGTAGATCCCGTTGCAAGCCCAAGAACGCAATTCGGCTTTACAATGACCTGGGCTGAAATAATATTAGCAGCCTTCCTGCTCATATCTTTATAATCTTTTGCTTTAATTATTCTCATTTCTGCTCCTATCACAAATTGGTTTCAAAGAATTTCTTTAAAGCTGCGATTGCTTCTGCCTCGTCGGGGCCTTCCGCCGTACAAGTAACAGTCGTACCTTTCTTTGCGCCAGCTCCCATAAGCGCCATGATCTTCTTTGCATCCGCTTTTTTCGTACCGGTATCCACCATAATAGTACTCTTAAAAGCTGCTGCCTGCTTTACCAGCAATCCTGCAGGTCTCGCATGAATTCCCAGCTCATCCTTAATCGTATACTTGAACTCCTGCATAATATATTTCTCCTTTCTTTCATTCCCTTTGCAAGGATTTCTACCGTATTCATCTACTCCGGACGTCTTCTGTCATCTCATCCGCTCACAATATTTTCCAGTAAATATCTGGGTATATCATAACAATTTATACAATTTCTGTCAAGCAGATAATGCTTTTTTTGTGTTTTATGTTGAATATATTCTTCTCACATTCCGAATTATTATACATTTCATATATTGCATAAAATACAAAAAACTTGCCGTACTAATTAATTAGTACGGCAAGTTTTTTGTATGCCGATGACGAGACTTGAACTCGTACAATGTTGCCATCGTCAGATTTTGAGTCTGATGCGTCTGCCAATTCCGCCACATCGGCTTATCACTTATTTTGATTCTGTTAAAATCTAACAGCCGAGTAATATAATATCATACTCGGCTGATATTGGCAAGTCATTTTTTAAAATTCTTTTTCTAAATTTTTATAAATGTCTAGCCCGTCAAATGTAGCAAAATAATCCTCCGGTTTCTCCGCCCTGCGGATCAAATCCACGCCGCCGTCTTCCCTCAGCAAAAGTTCTGCCGATTTTAATTTTCCATTGTAATTATACCCCATGGAAAATCCATGAGCTCCCGTATCATGGATAAAAAGATAATCCCCTTTATCAATCTCCGGCAGCATCCTGTCCACAGCAAATTTATCGTTATTCTCACATAAAGAACCAACGATATCATATTTGCAATCACAAGGCTCCTGTTCTTTCCCAAGTACCGTTATGTGATGATATGCCCCGTACATCGCCGGACGCATCAGATTGACTGCACAAGCGTCCACTCCGATATATTCCTTATAGGTATGCTTTTCATGGATCGCCTTCGTTACAAGCGCTCCATAAGGTCCCATCATAAAACGCCCCATTTCCGTATAAATGGCCACGTCTCCCATTCCTGCCGGAACAAGCACCTCTTCGTATACCTTTCTTACTCCCTCCCCGATAGCGTAAATATCATTTCCGGCCTGTCCTGGCTGATAAGGAATGCCAACGCCTCCTGAAAGGTTAATAAATTTAATCGCCGCACCAGTTTCCTCTTTTAAACGTACTGCCATTTCGAACAACTGTCCTGCCAGCGTCGGATAATATTCATTCGTCACCGTATTGCTTGCCAGAAACGCATGAATCCCAAAATTTTTCACACCCTTTTCCTTAAGGATGCGAAATCCCTCAAACATCTGTTCCTGAGTAAAACCATACTTGGAATCCCCGGGGTTGTCCATAATTCCATTGCTCATTGTAAATACACCGCCCGGATTGTATCGGCAGCTTATTGTTTCAGGAAGCTTCCCTAAAACCGTTTCCAGATAATCAATATGTGTAATATCATCCAAATTGATAATTGCTCCCAGCTTTGCAGCATATGCATATTCTTCAGCAGGAGTCTCATTCGAGGAAAACATAATATCTTCTCCTGTCGCACCGATTGCCGCACTCAGCATGAGTTCCGTCATGGAGGAACAATCGTACCCACAGCCATATTCTTTCAATATCTGCATCAGACATGGATTGGGCGTCGCTTTCACTGCAAAATACTCCTTAAATCCCGGATTCCATGAAAAAGCTTCTTTTACCGCCTTTGCATTTTCCCTGATCCCCTTTTCATCATAAATATGAAAAGGCGTAGGGTAATCTTTTACAATCTCTTCTATCATTTCTTTCGTTACAAATGGTTCTTTTTTCATCTTTCTCCCCGTTTCTATTCAATATCTTCGATCTGCCAATCAATCGGCTCCACTCCGTTCTCTGCCAGAAATTCATTGGCCCTGCTAAAATGTCTGCATCCAAAAAACCCCCTGTATGCGGACAGCGGACTGGGGTGAGGCGCTTTTAATATAAGATGTTTGGGATTTGTCAACATAGACATTTTATTCTGTGCCGGCCTTCCCCACAAAAAATAAACGATCGGCCGATCCTGGGCGTTGACCGCTTCAATTACGGCATCGGTAAACATTTCCCAGCCTTTTCCCTGATGGGAATTCGCCTGGTGGGCCCTTACCGTAAGCACCGTATTCAAAAGCAGAACTCCCTGATCCGCCCATTTTTTCAAATATCCGTTGTTCGGAATACGGCATCCCATATCATCATGCAATTCCTGATAAATATTCTGAAGGGATGGCGGGATATTTTTCTGATCAGGAAGTACGGAAAAACTTAATCCATGAGCCTGATGCTCATTATGGTATGGATCCTGTCCCAACAGCAATACTTTTACCCGACTCAAAGGCGTAAAATGAAATGCATTGAAAATATCATCTGCCGGAGGATAGATCACCGACTTACTATATTCTCCCTGCACAAACTGAAAAAGCTGCCTGTAATATGGCTTGGAAAATTCCGGCTTCAACGCTTCCAGCCAGTCATTCTGAATCATTGCCATGCTTTTGTACTCCTTTTATCCTTATAGCCTTACCGATACTTTCCGCTCCCTTAAAAATTTTTTCACCTCACATATCTCCAGTTCCTTATAATGAAACAGCGATGCGGCCAGAGCGGCATCCGCCCGGCCTTCTGTCAGCGCGGCGTTAAAATCTTCTAATCGTCCGGCCCCTCCGGACGCTATTACGGGTATAGAAACATTTTCAGCTATCGTCTTTGTCAGTTCTATATCATAACCGGCTTTCGTGCCATCGCAGTCCATGCTCGTCAAAAGAATCTCTCCTGCCCCCAGCATATCGGCTCTCATCGCCCATTCCACCGCATCCAGGCCGGTATCCACCCTGCCTCCATGCTTATAAACATTCCAGCCGGAACCATCCTCCCGCTTTTTCGCATCGATTGCCACCACAACGCACTGACTGCCAAATATTTCTGCTGCCTGACAGATCAGGCTCGGATAATCAATGGCGGAAGAATTGATGGAAACTTTATCCGCCCCTTCTCTGAGAATCGCTTTAAAATCTTCTACGGTACGGATTCCACCTCCTACGGTAAAAGGAATAAACACTTTCTCCGCCACGCGCCGTACCATATCCGCCACCGTTGCCCTGGCGTCAGAAGATGCCGTAATATCGAGAAATACCAATTCATCCGCGCCTTCTTTATCATAAGCAGCCGCTATTTCCACCGGGTCACCCGCGTCTTTCAGATTTACAAAATTAACCCCTTTTACCACTCTTCCATTATGTACATCCAGGCAAGGGATAATACGTTTCGCATGCATTTATTTCCCCTCCTTTTGTATTTCGATAAAATTACGGAGAATCTTCAACCCTGTCTCAGAACTTTTTTCCGGGTGGAACTGACAGGCAAACACATTGCCCTTTTCCACAGATGCGTGGATCAATGTATTATATTCCGTCGTAGCGGTAACGATATTTTCTTCTCCCGCTTTCAAATAATAGGAATGTACAAAATATACATAGGATTCCTCCGCAACTCCTTCAAACAGCCTTCCCTTCCTCGGATAACGCAGGGAATTCCATCCGATCTGCGGAACCTTTCCGCCTTCTTTCTCCGGTATCCGAATAATTTCTCCTCTCAGAATGCCCAGCCCGGCAACCCCCTCGCATTCTTCACTTCGTTCAAACAACAGCTGCAGCCCAAGACAGATGCCGAGAAACGGAGTTCCCCTGCTAACAATCTCTTTTATTACATCTTCCAGACCGCAGCTGCGAATCCTCTCCATTGCCTTTCCAAAAGATCCTACCCCTGGCAAAACCACTCTGTCCGCGCTCAGAATTTTCTCCCTCTCCCGTGTCACACAAACTTGTTCCCCGAAAAAAAGAAGTGCTTTCTCCACGCTTTTTATATTTCCCGCATCATAGTCAATAATCGCTGTCATATGCCGCCGCTCTCTATCTCCGTCAATTTCCGTGTATTTCTATATTAATAGGCTGCTGTAATCCCTGAATCTGCTCTCCCTGACTGCCAAAACCGCTGTTACCTGTCCATGTGGACACATCCTCTCCCTGGGAGGTATTTCCTTCCTGAACGGGCGAATCCGCCACAGAATCATTTACGTAAGGATCTTCTGCTGCAGAAGGTTCTTCTACGGACGGTTCTGTTCCATCCCCTTCCGGTTCCTGCTGAGACACATCCTCTCCCTGCGGCATCTCCTCTTCCGGCGTTGTCATTTCATCCGCTAACGTATCCTGGGGAAGATCCTGCTCCATTGCATCCGGAAGTTGCTCTTCCTCCATCATTTCCTGTTCTTCTGGAAGAATATCCTCTGTTGGAGCCGCTTCCTCTTCTTCTGTCTTTTCCTCCGGCATAATGAACGGAGTATTATAAACGATAGATTCCAACCTTTTCGTATATGTCACATCATCATATGCTATGATCGTCTGCGCAACCGGCTCCGCCAAAGTATATTTATCATTCAAAATACTTAATATTGATTCATAAATCGCATTGACTTCCTGAGTCACCCGATATTCTTCGGCTTTAGCCAATATTTCGGGATAATGTTCCACCCCTGACATGAGAGCATCCAACGCCTGTATTTCTTTTCCCATGCCCAGATAATTATGGTAGGAGTCCAATTTCCTCTTCATTTCGAGAATCGTTTTTGCCTTATTATATATAATGGCATCGCTCTCATCCAATTTTTTTCCATACATCAGCTCATAGGATTTTATATAATCTGCCTGATAAAAGGCTTCTCTTGCCTTTCTCTTATCAAAAAAGTCCGGAATAATACTGCATGTCACAATAATCATTGCCGTTATCGTCAAGCAAAACGCTGCTATTACCAAAATACTCTTAATAGAAACTCTTTTTCCTTTTTTAACGGTCTCCGAACCTTCAGCATCGGCTGCCGCAGGTTTCTCTTTTTTCTTTTTCTCCTTTTTTTCCTTCTTCTTTTTCTCTTTCTTTTCTTTTCCTTCTTCGTCGCCTTTCGCTTTTACCTTTTTCTTCTTTTTATTTTTATCCTCGTCATCCAGTTCTTTCAGGATATTTTTATTTTCATCGGAAGGCTCCAATCCATCCGCCCTTCCTTCTTCCCCGTCCTCGTCGTCTGCTTCGGTCAAAAAGGCCATGATTTTACTAAAAAGCCCCTGGCTCTTCTCTTCCTTTTCTCCCTCCGCGCCATCCTCCGCATTCTGACTATCGCTTCCGGAATCGCCTTCTCCTGCGTCTTCCGCATCTCCTTCCCCGGACTTCTTCTTTTTGCCAAATAACGATTTTTTTTCTTTTTTCGCTTTTTTCTCCTTCTTTTTCTTTTCCTTCTTCTCTTCCTGCTCTTCTTCCGCCGGCGTTTCCTGCACGCCGCCTACAGCCGGATCCCCGAATTCTCCGCTGTCCTCTTCTTCCGTCGGCATATCATCTAAAAAGTCAAAGATTTCATCCGTCTGCATTTCTGCATCGAATAAGGCATCTTCCTCTGTGAGATCCTCTCCCATATCTGCCGCCGCATCTGCTGCTGCAAACATCGCATCAACCTCATCCGGTGAAATCAGGCTTTCTTCTTCATCATCAAAATCCTCGTTTTCCATTTCATCCATTTGAAAATCAGACAAGCTAAAATCTTCCAAATCAGCCTCTTCTGCCGGCATATCTTCTAAAGCCAGTTCCTCCGGTATATCTTCCAAAGCTAATTCCTCCGGCATATCCTCCAAAGCTAATTCCTCTGGCATATCCTCTAAAGCCAGTTCCTCCGGTATATCCTCCAAAGCCGGTTCCTCCGGTATATCCTCCAAAGCCGGTTCCTCCAGTATATCTTCCAGCGCCGCTTCCTCCGGCATATCCTCCAGCAATCCGTCCATCATATCATCTATGGAAGAATCTTCCAGACCGCTTTCTAACTCAGGTCCCTCTCCCTCAAAATCTTCCAACGCAAAATCACCGGCCTCAAATTCTTCCGGTGCTAAATCTTCTATTGCAAAATCTAAATCTTCCGGCTCCATTCCTTCTTCTGAACCGGATTCTTCTTTCTCCTCATCCGAAGGCGCAAGACCCTCTCCTGACTCTTCTTTCATAAGAGAACTAATAAAATCATCTAAGTATTCTTCATCTGAACTCATGAAACACCCTCACATTTTTACTTATATTTTATTATTTATCACTTTAGTTTATCATATATATACTTATTAGACAAACCCATTTATAAGAAAATCCATTGGTTTTTTTTCTATTTTATACCCTCTGTCCTTAATTTCTTCTGTCAGTTGATACAATTTGCTATGTACTCTGAAAATATTCGCCTTCTGATTAAAATAGACTATCTTTTCAAAAGGCCATCGAATAACGGTAGGATACTTCATGCCGACACCCAGTTCCAATACGCACAATTTCTTATTGACCGTTCCTTGCAGCCATTTCATATATTGGTTCCATTGTGGTAAATACCCCTCTTCTATATATCCGTCTTCTCCCACAAGGTTAAAAACCAGATTCTTCCCACAGGCAGGACATACCGGCTGTTCTATTTTTTTATCATATTCCTTCTTAAGCAAAAAGTCATATATTTTCTCCGAAAGCTGTCCGTCTGCCGGATACAGTTGTTTATTACAGCCCTCCGCACACCGGCAAAATCGATATCCTCCACAGGGCGTTACGATTCTTTCTTTTGAAAGCTTCGTCTTATAAATATAGTCATCCGTACGGGTGGATACAATAAAATAATTTTTACCCTCTAACAAATTATCCAATATGCTATATGCTTCTTTTGTCTTATCTCCCTTAGATCTGTCGAGATATGCTTTTTTAAAGTAGGGATACATCCATGCATCCTTTTCCTGCTCCTCCATTCGTCTCAGGGCGTCTGAAAATTCAGGATTTTCCTCCACTTTAGGCACCGATTCTTCAAACTCTTCTCCAATACCAACTAAAACAAGTTCCGCATCTTCTATTTTTTCAAGTAAAATATCTTTTATAGTCTCCATCTCTTTTCCTGTCTCCGCCGCATGATAATCGAGTAGAAAAGATTCATCTTCCCTACTCGCCGCGCGGGGTGCGTGCAGCAAAGCTGCTAATTTCCTTACGCACCCCTGCGCATAAAACAAGCCGGGAATTACTCCCGGCCATATATTCATATTTTATTGAAGTAACTCGTCTACTATGTGTACCAGGTTTCCTATTTCCGGTTTGGAAAGCTGAGCATCCGCTCCGAGTGCTTTTCCTTTTCTCTTCATTTCATCATTTACCAACGATGAGAAAATAACGATAGGAATATGTTTCGTTTCTTCATCTTCTTTTACCAGCCTTGTCAAACGATGTCCATCCATCTCCGGCATCTCAATATCCGTAATAATGCATTGTACATGGTCTCTTAATGTACCATCTGCCTTACATTGCTGTATTACATCATATGCTTGTTTTCCGTTTTCAGTATGGATCAAATTGGTGTAGCCTGCCTGCTTCAGGGAATTAACAATCAATTTATTCAATAACGGAGAATCTTCAGCTATCAAAATCGGTGTATCTCTCAGCGGTCTTTCACCCAAAGCTTCTATTTCTGATATTTTTAATCCTGTTTCCGGATTGATATCCGTCACAATCTTTTCAAAATCCAGAATAATGATCAGTTCTCCATTAATTTTAACAATACCTGTAGAAACGCCGTCTTCGCTAGTTGAAACGGTATTCCCCGGTTTAATAATGCTGTTCCATGAAACTCTATGTATTCCAACAACGGAATCAACGTGAAAAGCGATATCCAATTTATTAAAATTAGTTACTATAAATAATGAGGAAATCTTTTCCTTTTCATCATAATCCCGCATTTGCAAGCAATTTCTTAAATTTATCGCTGTGATCATAGTATCCCTTGGCATAAAAATCCCTTCAATACTGGGATGTGCATTCGGTACCGGCGTAACATCCTGATAGGCGATAATCTCTCTTATCTTCGCAACATTAATTCCATAATGCCGTCCTTCCAGTAAGAACTCTAATACTTCCAATTCATTCGTACCATTTTCCAGCAAAATATTTGTATCCATACTCGATCCACCTCACACCATTTATTCGTATGTTTTTCCTAACCACACTCAACTATAGCCATTATATCATAGATTATCATGAGTGTCAAAAGATAATAAAAAAAGCTATTCTCTGTAGAATAGCCCATAAACACTATATTATAAAAAGGGGACATGCCCTCAAAACCGAATACCGTATCCTGCAGATCCCCCTTCTTCCACCACCCGCTCCTCCACGATGGGTAAGCCCTCGGCCGATTAGTACGCGTCCGCTCCACGCATTGCTGCGCTTCCACTCCGCGCCCACCTACCCCGTCCTCTACGGGGGGCCTTACCGCTTCCGCGTGGGAGGCCTCGTCTTGGGGGGGGCTTCACGCTTAGATGCCTTCAGCGTTTATCCCTCCCGGGCTTGGCTACCCTGCCGTGGGCCAAGCGGCCCAGCAGGTGCACCAGCGGCCCGTCCACCCCGGTCCTCTCGTACTAGGGGCAGCTCCCCGCAGGCCTCCTGCGCCTGCGCCGGATAGGGACCGAACTGTCTCACGACGTTCTGAACCCAGCTCGCGTACCG